>Ga0207717_100024_pt1 | contig 245452 bp, 236 predicted proteins | sample TtanPargueraPR_2_FD_187745 | JGI IMG/M metagenome (GOLD analysis project Ga0207717, IMG submission 187745) | Aerobic enrichment media microbial communities from Bioluminiscent Bay, La Parguera, Puerto Rico - Tt and P2 (2) (SPAdes) | ecosystem: Environmental > Aquatic > Marine > Unclassified ...
TGAAACTTCGTCAATGGATTACCTGGCTTTTTTTTATTTACTAATCCCTCATAGCCTTGTTCATAATATTTCTTTATCCAGTTTACTATCATTCCAGAACTGATTCCCTCGTGCTTTTGTATTTGATATGATGATGTCTCGCCATTTATTACTCTTTTGATGATCTTTAGTTTCTCTTCTGGACTCCATTCTTTGTTTTTTCCACCTTTTGGTCTTCCCATTTAATCACTCCTTTTCTTTTATTGTATACAAAAAGATGTTAATAAACACTTTTTTAGTGTCTACTAACATCTTATCATTTCACCGTTTGGTTCGCTTTATTTGTTGATCAGTTCTTTTAAGTCTGTATAAATAGATTCCTTCTTACAAGTCTTCACAATAGGGCACCCTGCACAAGAGGGAGGACATCCTGCTTTATTGTTTTTTATCATCTTATAGAGGATTGACCCAAATAGTAGTCCTAGACCAAGTAGAATAAGATAATTAATCAATCTTAGCCAGTCCCTTACCGTCTTTTGCTAGGTGGACTAAATAGATATATGTGGTTATATAGATAACGAGCACAATTGCTCCAGCGACAAACCCATGTCCCAATGTCCCACTAGTGATCAGAGTTCCGACTTGGTAGATGAAAAAGGCACTAAAGAATCCGATAGAAAGTTGTAAGAAAATCGCAAAGAAGGTCCATTTTTTACTTTCAAACTCTGTATTCATCGCTCCAATCGCCGCAAAACATGGTGGAGTAAATAAGTTAAAGGCCATAAAGGCTAGGGCACTTACACTGGTTAAACCAGCAGTGCTCATTAAAACAGATCTTGTTGCTTCAATGCTTTCAATTTCAAAGTCATCACTCACACGAAAGACAAAGATGACGGCTAAGGCACCGACCACTTCCTCTTTGGCAACAAAGCCTAAGATAGCGGCCGCAGCGAGTCCCCAAGAAGCAACACCAATCGGTGTTAAAAGCCAAGCGAATGGGGCACTAATAAAGGCAAGGATAGAAGCATCTGCTTCCACCATGTTGAGTGAGAAATCAAAGTTCACAAAGAACCAAACAATGGCATTGGCTACTAAGATGATGGTTCCTGCCTTGATGATGAAGGCTTTTGCTCTAGCCAACATACTTAAGGTTGCTTGCCATAAGCTAGGTCGCTTGTATTCTGGTAACTCAACAATTAAGAAGGCATCTTCCTCCTCACTTAAGTCGACGTTTAATAAGTTCTTTACCAGTAAACCAGTTAGATAAATAATGAGGATTGCGCCTACATAGACAAGGGCAGTCATGTAGGCTTTGCCTGTAAAGAATACCCCTAAGAATAAAGCAATCACTGGTAATTTCGCTCCACATGGAATAAAAGGTGTTAGTAAAATGGTCATTCTTCGTTGACGTGCATTTTTGATTGTGCGCGCACTCATAATAGCCGGAATAGAACAGGCCGTTCCTACATACATAGGAATAATAGATTTTCCTGCAAGACCGATTTTCTTAAAATACTTATCCATGATTAAGGCAACTCTTGCCATATACCCACTATCCTCCATCAAGTATAAGAAGAAGAATAAGACCATGATTAGTGGTAAGAACCCAATTACTGCGCTCAAGCCACCAATCATACCTTCTAAGATGAAGGCCCTTAGTATTTCACTGACACCAGCATTTACTAATAAATCTTCTATCATACCAGCGAATATACCCATAAAGCCATCTAGTATACCGGCTAGCCAGGGACCAACCCATACTTGAGAAATGGTAAATACAAGCCACATGATGAGGGCAAAGAAGACCACTCCAAAGAATGGGTGGGCTAAGAAATTGTCTAAGAAATCAGACAAAGAATCTTTGTTACTTGTTTCTTTATGTTGAACTTTAGTGGCAATATCCTTTGCCACGTCTTTTTTGTTTTCTATCTTGTTTTTTTCTTGGTTCATCGCAAACATTCGCTCCTTTAGTTAATGCACACTCGATGATCTCCTTTAAACCTTTTGACCGACTTGCCGTGACAAAAAACACATCACAGTTGAGCATGTCTTTTAAGAGACTAAGATCAATGGATGTTTTTCTCCTTTTCACAATGTCAGCCTTATTTAAGACCACAATAAGAGGGATGTTTAAGGCTTGTAATTCAGTAGTCAAATATAGATGTCTCTCTAAATTAGAAGCATCAACAATATTGATGATGACATCAATATCCTGCTTGTGGATATAATCACTGGCGTGCTGTTCGTCTTTGGTGTATGCCTTTAAACTATAAGTACCTGGTAAGTCAATGATTTCTACTCTTTGGCCCTTCGTAAATTTCTTTCTCAAGTAGCCTGCCTTAGAAGAAACCGTCACCCCTGCCCAGTTGCCAACCCGCTCTTTTTCTCCGGTTAAGTAGTTAAAAACGGTTGTTTTTCCTGAGTTAGGGTTTCCAGCTAGGGCTATTCTTAACATTCTTCCACCAAAATCTTGTCCGCGAATCGTTTGTCGATACCAAAGCGGCCGTCTTTGATATCGACAATAAAATTACTGCCGACTTTCTTACGGATTTGTAAGACATCTCCTATATCACAACCAATGCTTTTTAAAAAGCGGTTGGTTTCTTCACTTGCTTGTAAGGAAACAATCTTACAGGGCTTTTTTTTCTTCATTGAACTGAGTGTTTTCATCAAATCACCTTTGCTTATATTTGTCATACGCTTTACCTTAACATATATTTTTTTCAAATAAAAGGGTAAATGTAATAATTCTAATTAGACTTATAAATAGCGTAGTAAAGGGCTTATTTGTATACTATTTTAGAAAAAAAGATACATTCTTACTTAAAATCTTATTTAGAATGAGAATTTTACAGGTTCCATATTTAAAGAAGAAATGGTCTATGATAAAATAGACTAGACTGAGGTGATATGGTGATAACAAGAATACAAAAAGACAAACTTCATTTATTTGAAGAAATCTATTATAAACGAACATCGAAACCCTTAAACGTGTCCAATATAAACGATCCCAATCTCTTTTTATACGTCATCCATGAAGAAGAAGTCTATGGTTGGATGAGTCTAGTGAAGGTACCCAAAGTAGGCTACCGGGATGCAATCTACTATTTGGATGAACTTTATGTCTATCCGAATGCACAAAACAAGGGATACGGGAGTCAGCTTTTATCTTACATGAAAGAAAGATTTAAGGGAGAGACACTTCGTCTAATCGTTGATAAAGAAAATAGAAATGCCCTGCATTTATACAAAAAACATGGGTTTGAGGTGATGAGTGAGGGCTATTATATGGAGAGGAAGACTTATGAGTAAGATAGAAGAGTTAAGAAGCTTAGGTGTTTATAATCTAGAGGAGTTACGTGGCTTTCATAATGCTGTTTACAAAGGAAGCTATAAAGAAAAGAAGATCGTTATCCGTGTTAGTAATAGAAGAAACTTAGAAGAACTGGCAGAAGAAGTAAGAATTTTAAACCAAATCAAAGACAAGGTCGCCATCGCAGCGCCCGTGAAGGTTGAGGACCATTATGTCTTAGAACGTAAGGGTGAAGTGTATTCTTTCTTTGAAGAAATCGAAGGAAAAAACTGGTTTGAAACAAGTTTGACAGAAGAAACACATATGCAAGCAGGAAAAGAACTTGGGAAACTCCATCTAGCCATGCAAGAAGTTGCTCAACCTAAGAGGGCTACTTATGCAGACCACCCTGATTTAGCCTTACTTGATGATGGAAAAGAACTTTACAAGCAACGTCTAAAGGAACTTTTAAGTAGATTAGAGTTCCAAGCAAAAAGCAAGGATGCTTATGGTCTCATTCATGGGGATTATCTCTTTTCCAATCTGTTATACCATGAGCCCGAGGTAAGCATCATTGATTTTGATGACATGGAAATGAACTACTACCTATACGATATTGCGGTCTATCATTTTTATTTACTATTAGGAGGAAACCCAGCATCCATGGATATTGAACCCAACATCAAGGTCTTTTCTGCGTTTATGAAGGGATACCGCTCAGTCAATAAAAAGACAAAACTGGATTTTCAGTTGATGCAAGACATGTTTCGCTTAAGACAACTAAAATTACTTGCGACCATTACACAGAAATTTGACCAAGATAAACTAGGAGACTGGCAAAAGAACTATCTAGACGTAACCAACAATCAACTAGGTGAAGACCAAGACTTTATTGACATTGATTATCATGCCTTATACCAGTCCTTAGACTTAGAGTAAGCAAAAAAGGGAAAGACTAGCCTTTTCGATAGAAAGAAAGATCTTATGTGCTAAAATATTAGTATAAGATCTTTTTTTATAAGGAGGAACCAAGGATGACAAAAGAGTATTATGTCTTATCAAATGGCTATCATTTACCAAAAATAGGACTAGGAACATACAAACTCAAGGGAGAGACTGCCTATGACACCGTCCTACAAGCTTTGAAATTAGGATACCGACACATTGATTCAGCCATTATCTACAGGAATGAAGAAGAGGTAGGAAAAGCTCTTAGAGATAGCGGAGTACAAAGAGAAGAAGTCTTTATTACCTCTAAGCTACCACCACATATTAAAAACAAGAAAAGTGCCAAACGTATGTTTGAGCGCACCTTGAAAAACCTAGGTGTAGATTACCTTGATGCCTACATCATTAATGCACCTGGTCCCTTTGATGATTTGGATGGTGACTATGATCAAGGCAATGTCGAGGTCTATGAGTTTTTAGAAGAACTCTACAAGGAAGAACTTGTCGGTGCCATAGGTGTTAGTCAGTTTAAGATTAAGGATATCAAGAATATCTTAGACCATTGTGAAATTATCCCGCACATCAATCAAATCTCCTTTTTCATTGGTCACATGCAAGATGAGTTGGTTCAATTTTGTAAGGAACATGGCATCCAAATACAGGCCTTTTCCCCACTTGCCAAAGGATATCTAGTTGAGAATAAAGAGATTATGGATATGGCAGAGCGTTATCAAGTAAGTGTTGCTAGACTGGCACTCCGTTATGCGATAGAAAAAGAGGTCGCACCAATTCCCAAGGCATCAAGCATAGAACATTTAGAGGATAATATAAAACTAGATTTTTTATTAAAGGAAGAAGATATAAGAACACTTGACAAGATTGAGGATGACCCTCGTGTCTACGACGATTGATATTTATATGGTCAGTATTTTGAAATACCAAGGATAAGTCGTTTTGAATAGTTTGATGGAATTATGGTAATGATTTGGTCAATTGTTATATAGACACGCTATCCTAACTATCAAACTCGAAGAACCTATCTAAAAATACGACCATCTCATTCATGTGTTTGATAGTATTATCCTTGTTTTATGATACAATAGATACATAGGAGGGACCATTATGGACTCATTTCAAGAAGCACTACAAGTCATGGAATTTCTCTTTCAAAAGGATTACCAGTTTGCGCTAGCTACTAGCGAAAACAACATCCCATCGGTACGCTTTGTGGATACCTACTATCAAGACCAAGCCTTTTACTTGGTGACGACTAAAACTTCGCAAAAAGTACAAGAAATCATTAAAAATCCGAAAGTAGCCTTAACCAACCGTCTGTATCGATTTCAAGGAGAGGCAGAAGTCTTAGGTCACCCACTTGACCCTAACTTAAAGGATATTAGGGATACCTTGACCAAGGTCTTTGAGGATTGGTATTTTGCCCACAACAAGGAAGAAGATGCGGATATGTGTTATGTGAAGATTTCCCTAGTTGAAGGATTTTTCTATCATGATCAACTTGGATACAAAGTAGATTTTCAGAGTAAAACGGTCCAAAAGAACCCGTTTGACTTTGATATTGTTCCCATGTCTTAAAAAGGTGAATCTTCACCTTTTTTTTTGCTATTTTTTCTCTAAGGTTGCTTTATTTAAGCCCTTATTGTTATAATAGTGTATAGAAAATGGTTCAAAGGGGAAAATGATGAGAACAAATGATTATGAACACATCATCTTGAGTGATCAAGAAGATGTCAAACAGGAATTTTATATAAAGTCTTCTAAAAAGAAAGGCGCAAACAAAGAACTCTTGCTTTTAACGAATAAGCGGATTTATTTTTATGGCAAAGAAAAAAGACTCTTTATGCGTTCAAACGTATCAAGGTTTGTCAATTTAAAAGCAATTTTCGCAGGGAGTCGTTCTAAGGGACGTTATCCCATCTTACTCAGTATAGCCATTGTGCTTATGCTGTTTAGTATGGCCAACTATTTCTTTATAAACATCATGAACAATTCGGGAATGGGCGAGGTAAGTTTTTCTTATATTGGTTTTGGTCTTGGCCTCGTATTTTTTCTTGCTTATCTCTTTTTCACAGAACGCATTATTACCCTAGATTATCCCGGGGATTCGTTAGTCATACACTGTAAACGTATGCGAGAAAAAGATATTAACCGCATGTTTCGTTTGATTTCAAGCGCAATCGATCAATCTTAGTTTGAGGTGGCTTTATGAGTACATATGAGGTAATGGATGCCAACCGGAAAATTAAGCGGGACATCCAAAAAGTATTTGGTGATGATTTTCTAAAGATCATCACAGAAATTCTGCTTAATAGTGATGACTCTTATAACCGCATGCGTGGGAAAAAGAGAAAAACCTTTGGGCAAATACAAGTAAAATTAAATCGAAGAACTCGCGTTCTTCGTTTTCTTGACCATGCGGAAGGAATGTCTTTAGAAGAAATGCGAGATATTTTTAGGTTGTATGGGGGAGACTATAGTAAGGCAATCAATCATGATCAAGTACGTGGATTATTTGGGCAAGGAGCTAGTGATGTTTTGTTTTTATCTGCCTTTCACCAATTTCCAAGTTACATCATATCAATCAAAGATTCTAAGGCGTCAAAATGTTCCTTTATCTTTGATGATAAGAAACACATCTATATGCAGGAACTGCTCAATCTGGACAAAGTCCGAAAAGAAACTGGGATTGGTGCCAATGGGACCTTGGTCGTCTTTGGCTTACCAGAGAGTGTTAAAATCCCTAGGTCAAAGGACATCAAAGAAAAAATTGAAGCGTTTTATATGCTGAGAAGTATGTTAACCAATCCATCAAGAGAAGTGTCTTTTTTTGATGGGGAATTGAAACATAGATTAAATGCATCCAGTTTTCTCTTTACCCAAGAACCCTTGCTCTTGCGTAAGAAAAAGATCTCTTTTTCCTTTGATGAAGAAGTGGTTACTGGATACTTAACCATCCACCAAGTTGATGTAGATGACCCAAGAATGATCTTAATCAAGGATGAACATGGGGTTATTTATGAAGAGAGTCTCTTTGGGTTAGAAAAAGTCCATGGGGCGAAAAAACTCGCTGGGTATTTTTTGCTTGAAGGTGTATCAAACATCTTGAGACGGTATTTGAACAAGGAAAAACCAGAAGAAATTTTACGCGACTCTCGTGATGGGTTTGATCGACGTCATCGCTTTACAATTTCGATGGTGAAAGAAGTAAGTCAAGAACTAATGCGCCTAATAGAAAGTACATCCGGAAAAGAAAAAGAAGGATTTTCTTTGAAGCAAAATCCTTATATGGTGGAAGCTTTAAAAAGTGCCAACCGTTATTTTGATGGCTTAAGTTTATCCCCAATTTATGAAATCTCAGATCAAATGCTTAGTGAAGATAGATTGAAATTTGCCAGAGAGCAAATTTCCATTACCAAGGGGAAACGGTATGGTCTTCATCTATATGTAAATCCGCTTTACATCAACGAAGAAGAAACCATTACACTAAAGATGGACGACAATCCTTACGTTTCTTTAAGCAAAAAGCAAGTCTCACTGCAAGAACTCAACCAGTCAGACCATGGCTTACTAATCAAACATGTGGTGATTAAAGCGAATAAGTTAACTAAGGAGCCAATTACCTTACGAGCGAAGATGGGAGAAGAAGAAAGCACCGTCCTAATACGGGTAGTTGATTTGGATGTGTTTTATCCGGAAAACGGCTTAAGTTTTTCGCAAAAAAAGAAAAGCATCCAGACAAAATCTAAAGCGACCATGAGTATTTATTTTGATACCTCTGTTATTCCACTCAAGAGTAGTGTCTTAATCACCATGCATTATGAATCTATGTTGTTTCCAGAATCCCTAGAGATATACACCACAAAGAACCACCTAATTACAGATACCATAGGACGTATTAAATTTCCAATTCATACCCACGATTATGAAGAAAAGATCGCCTTATCGGCTTCGTCTTATGACATCATTACCAAGGCTACTTGTGTGGTAAAAAAAGATTCTGAAGAAGATGCCTTAGAAGGACTGATCAAGCACATTGAGTTGGTCTTTGAAGATGGGTACTTTCAAACAAAAATGGATACAGATGGACAAACACTCTTGATCAATGGACAACACCCAATTAACCAAAGAAATTTAGTAGACTTGGATCATAAAGATCCAAAGAATCCAATCTTTAATGAAGAAGAACTATCGTATCTTTATGAGCTAATTGCCTTAGAAAGTTCCAAACACTACGTGATGCAAAAACATGAAAATGACGTAGAGGTAAATAGTATAGGCCACTTGCTGGATGAGATACAAGAACATAAGTCTAAGCTTTACAAACTATTGTTTCGTAAGGAGTAAACCATGGACATTCACAACTTAAACGATATTCAAGAGACGATGAAGGCCTTTGATGTACCCTTAGAGGATCCACTCTTACGGTCTTTGTACTTTGGTTACAACGGATCTTTATATGTAGGCTTTGATGAACAAGGCAATAAGGCTTGCATCTTAGCTGATATTGGGCATACCTTTTATTATTATGGAGATGCGCACGCTAAGGATGCAGAATATCTAATAAACAAGGTGGAGGACTACGCAGAAATCCACGCCAACAAAGACTGGCAAGACCGAATTAAGAAGATCTATAAAGACAAAATCAGCATGCATACGCGTTATGATATGGATGCGTCAAAGCTTGATCAAAACCATCTTAAGTCTCTCGCAAACATGTTTGAAGGAGAACTGATTTATCAAGAGATTGATCAAGCACTCTACACCAAGTTAAAGAACATGTCTTGGACTAGTTCTATGGTCGAAAACTTTAAAGATGTAGACGATTTTGAAAAAAATGGTTATGGTATTGTCTTACTAGATAAGTCAGGAAAGATTTTATCAGGGACATCCAGTTTTGTTCGGTATGAAGAAGGGTTTGAAATTGAAATAGCCACCCATAAAGATGAACGTAGAAAGGGCTATGCCCTTAGTACCGCTGCGTATTTTATCTTACAGGTCTTAAAGAGAGGCTACACGGTTCATTGGGACGCGGCCAATTTAGGTAGTAAGCTACTGGCAGAAAAACTTGGTTTTACCTTAAAAGAGGTCTATGAGGTATTGGATATATAAGAACTTGTAAAAGTGAAAAGAAAGAATTATAATAAAAGTACCCCCACAAATTTGTGGGGTTTTTATGTCTAAAGGAGGGACTTATGAAGAAGCAAATACTGTTAGTTTTGGTGTTTACGTTGGTCCTAGTTCTTTTTGGATGTACAGATGAAGAAAACACGAATGAAGATCCAAAACCTAGTGATCAAGTAAGCGCAGAAGAATTATTTTCTGATATTCAGGATGTGGAGATTGCCCTGGGTGATGCGTTTGATTGGACTGAGTTGTTGGCAAACTATGAAGACTTAAACGAGTACAACTTAATCATTGAGGAAAGTATTGCCTATCAAGTACCAGGTAGTTATGAAGTCTTACTTACAATCGAGATAGATGGAGAAGTATACGAAAAGACCTTTATCCTTGACATTGTAGATCAAAGAGTAGGGATTGATGAGGCTGATTATTATGAATCTATACATCGTTTAAAAGAAAGCAATCCAAGTATGTATGAGCCTACGTTAATAGAATCCTTTATGCCAGGATATTATAACTTATTAGATCCAGGCATCAATGCGAGTTATCTTACAAACCATCAAGCAATGTATGTGACCGTTGATGACTACAAACGTGTGATTGTTTATGATACGATAAACCAAGAAGGTAGAGTGCTGGATATGGAAGTTGGTCGTGAAAGTACGGTCTATTACTTTGACGATGAATCTTTTATACTTAATAACTACAGCGATTTAATAAAATATAATGCGAATGGCGTAATAGAGAAGTCAATCGACTTTTCTGGTTTTTTGCATTATGATGCGATAGAGCAAGCCTTTTTAGCAACCCCTTTTCTTGGTGGAGATAATATAATACGTTATTTTGATGGGGACCTTAATCTCATCAAAGAAACAAGTGGTGGAGCTAGTGCCTTGGCTTCGATGAAAGAAGATGCGTACACCATCATTGTGAGTGAACTGGGTGACGATGGTCTATACGATGTCTTTTCTATCCTTGAAGGTAAACGTGTCTATATCTTACAAGATTTAGAGCACCCAATTTCTTGGGCAGTGACGAAAGATTTTATGAGTGGATGTTACTACTATACAAACGAAGAAGAAACCTTTCTTTATCTTTACGATGGGCAAGAAGTAACGAAGACACTGCATTTAGATTATGGGGATGTCACACTTAATTACATGGATTCAGCGAGTGATGCCTTTTCAACCTATTTCCGAGATAGTGAGGGGAATTATGTTTACCATATGTATAGTGGAGATGGAAATCTATTCTATACAGATAGCTTTGAGCATCGTATATTGCCCACAGAAGATGGATACTTTGTGCAAGGAGAAACAGAAACCATCGCGTATTCTCTTGATAATGAAGAACGTTATCGCATGGATTCTAGCTCGGTCAATATTCATTGGAACAATGCAAACCATTTGTTTGGCAATGCCTATAGTTTGGAGCGCTATGGACGAGATGTATATATTGTAACCGAAGAGCAAGAACTTATTTCGATAAGAAACATCGTCTACCAGCCTACGGGAGAAGACTTTGTTTATCTCACCATGTATGATGAACAAGAAGAGTTAGGTGTGTATCGCTATGATCATTCGGGATTTACAAAAATAGACAATCCAGATTACCAACACTTTGTTCAGTTAAGTGATCCAACTAGCACTTTAGAATTTGGTGATGAGCCAAATATCCGATATCTATCAGAAACATCTTATGTGATCTTTTTCTATCAAAAAGCCATGGATGGAACCTATGATCGAAAAGTCTTTTACCATTCTATTGATGACGCTCTGATCTTTGAAGGATACTCGATTGGTGCTTACTATTCCTTGATTCCGTCCATTAGTTTGGTGAATGAAGAAGGAGATTACCTAAAGATTCCAATTTATAAGGACGAGTAGATAGAAGACATGTTATAATACATATGAGGTGAATCAAATGGAAAAATTTATTTTAGCTGTGTTAAGTTTACTTGTATGGCCAGTAGGAATTATTTTGTATTTCGTAGAGCGCGATAAGAATCGTGAAGATGCGAAAATGTATTTGGTTTTAGGAATCATTGGTCTTATTGCATTTGGTGGAGTCGCGATTGGACGCTAAGGATGCTTACATAAGAGAGTTAGAGGAAACGGATTTGGATCAAATGATTCAAATCCGTTTAGACTTGCTTAGAAAACATCCAAAGAACTTTGGGTCAAGCGCGGAAGAAGAAGGACAATTTACCAAGGAAAAATGGATGAGTCGGCTAACCAATACAAAGACTAGAACCATTGGTGTCTTTGAAGAAAACCAACTGATTGGGTTAGGTGTACTAGCCTTAAATCCAAGAAAGAAAATGAAGCATATAGGAGTTCTAAATAGTTTTTATATCAACGAAGATTACCGCAAGAAGGGTCTAGCCAAAAAGTTATTGGGGTATATAGAAGATTTGGCAAAAGAACTAGGTATTGTACGAATAAATTTATCAGTCATGGAAGAAAATAAGCAGGCCATAAGATTTTATGAACAAAGTGGCTTTACAAAGACTGGACGAGAAATAGATACCTTATTTGTGGAGGGAAATTACTATTCTTTAGAGTTGATGAGCAAAGCTTTAGAAACGAAAGAAAAGAAGTGATGGATCTTGTTAACAGTTGTAGGAGAATTTTCAATTATTGTATTTCATATTGGTCTCATTTTGATGATTGGACTGGCTTTTGGTAAGTTCGCTGAGTACTGCAAACTCCCAGATATTACTGGTTACCTTGTTGCTGGGCTATTGATTGGTCCGATTGGTGGACTCATATCGCCTGAAGAAATTGATAATTTAGGACTGATTTCTTATTTGGCTTTAGGATTTATTGCCTTTCAAGTTGGAAATGAGTTATGGTTGGGTAAACTGCGAAAAACAGGGAAAAGAATTGCCATTATTACCATTATTCAGGCCCTAAGTACATCCGCCATAGTTGCACTGCTTTTGCTCTTTGTGACCAATATTAGTGTAGCCTTGATTCTTGGTGCTATTGCAGCGGCTACGGCTCCAGCACCAATTATGATGATCATCAATAAGTACAAAAGTAAGGGTGAGTTAACCAACACCATTGTACCAGTCGTTGGCTTAGATGATGCCGTTGGTGTTTTACCCTAATGTTTAAGAAAGCTCCCTCTTCAAGTAGAATACTAAGTGGGGGATGAATTAGACCGTTTTTTCAAGTTTTCATATAAGAAAACCTTCAAATTTCATTGTAATAATGGTATAATAAAGTATATCAGATGTATATATAGAGAGGGCTATATTATATGAAATTAGACGATAATAATCATTCAGTGTTCAAACTGTATTATCACTTAATTATGAGTACAAAATATCGACGTAAAGTAATTGATGATGAAATTAGTGATTTTTTACAAATGAAGTTTTCATCGATCGGAAAAAATTATCATATTACCTTAGAAGAGTTTAATCATGATGAAGACCACATCCATGTATTGTTTAGAGCAAATCCGAATTCTGAATTGTCAAAATTTATTAATGCCTATAAAAGTGCGACATCTAGACTTGTAAAAAAAGATTTTCCAAAAGTAAAAGAAAAGTTATGGAAAGAAATGTTTTGGACAAGAAGCTATTGCTTACTTACATCAGGAGGCGTAACAATCGATATCGTAAGGCAGTATATTGAAACACAGGGAGAAAAAAAGTGAGGTGATTTGTGTGAAAAAAAGGGTGACAAGAGGAGAACGAATACGCATCTATCCAAATGAACAACAAGCAGATAAAATAAACATGATCATTGGATGTGTGAGACTCCTATGGAATTATTCCTTAATGGAACGAAGTTCGATTTATGATTTATACAAAGACTATCCAGAACTACTTACCTCACATACATACAAATCACAAAAAGACTGGAAAACAGTCTTCCCTTTTTTAAGAGAAGCGGATTCCCAAGCCTTAAACACCGAACAACAACTTCTCAATCAAGCATTTAAGAATTTTTATCAAGGATCCCATAAATATCCGAAGTTTAAAAGTAAGAAACAGTTTCGAAATTCTTACACCACACACACGACCAATAACAATATCAGAATGGAAGACAACTTTATTAAAATACCAAAAGTAGGTTGGGTTAAGTTGAAAAAGAACCGAAGAGACTTACCAGAAAACGCAACCATCAAAGCAGTCACCGTATCAAGAACCAAAACAAATAAATATTTTGTATCTTTAAGATTATCTTATGAACAAGAAGTTGTAGAACAGAACAAGTCTGTATTAAAAGCAATCGGACTTGACTTTTCCATGTCTGACTTTTATGTAGATCATACAGGTAAGAAAGCCAATTACCCTATGTATCTTCATCAGTCACTTGAGAAACTAGGAAAACTACAGCGTCAACTATCTCATAAGGTGAAAGGCAGTAAGAACTATGAGAAACAGAAACTGAAGATTGCCAAACTCCATGAAAAAATCACCAATCAACGAAATGATTTTCTCCATAAGTTAAGTAGAAAACTCGTGAACAATTATGACATCATCACCGTAGAAACACTAGACTTAGATGAAATGCGTAAACATGCATACTGGTCTAAACAAGTGAGTGATATGAGTTATCACTGTTTTATAAACTATCTTAAGTACAAATGTGAAGATATGGGGAAAGTGTTTCACCAAGTAAGTAAATACTACCCATCTAGTAAAACTTGTAGTACTTGCGGACGTGTTAAAAAAACGCTAGCACTTTCAAGACGTACTTATACATGTGAATGTGGTAGCGTTATAGACCGTGACCTCAATGCAGCAATCAATTTAGGAGTACAAGGATTAAAAACATACTTAATAAACTATATAGAGGACCGAACAGCCTCGATAGCTTGGTCTACTTGCGAGCGTTAGCTTGCATAACCCAAGAAGCTCCCACTTCAAATCTTGATTAAGTGGGGGAGTGTTCACTCTTTGGTTTACTTTTATCACTTGGGGTAGCCTTTGCTTCAGAAGAAGCAGGAGAGATTGCCTTGGGCACTATGTTAAGAGAGCCACTTTTGGAGTTGCTTTACAGTATTGGACTAGGTCTTGCTTTTGGATTCTTTAGTGGATTAGCCATCAAAACCATTAGCAAAAATGCAGAGGCCCAAGTAAAAGCACTCGATGTCATCATCATTACGGTTTTTCTATCCGTTGGTTTGGCTTTGATGGTGGAAGCGTCTCCGATTCTAACACCGATGTTGGCGGGCGCTGTAGTGACGAACATGATCAACAAAGATACGTACGTCTTAGAAGAGGAAACGATACGCTTTTTTATCCCGCCAATTATGATTTTGTTTTTCACCATTAGCGGGGCAGAGTTGTCGCTTTCTGTTTTATCTTCTGTTGGGTTGATTGCGATTGTCTACATTCTTGGGCGTACCTTAGGAAAAATGGGTGGTGCATTTATGGGCGCAAGTATTAGTCAAGCATCAAAGAATGTAAGATCCAACTTAGGCTTTGCATTACTGCCGCAGTCAGGTGTCGCTATTGGTTTAGCGATTGCCGCAAATAGCGCTCTCCAAGAAGTCAATAAAGAGATGGGAGAACTGGTCCATAATGTTACCCTAGTAAGTGTATTGTTTTTCGCTTTACTTGGACCTGTTTTGGTGAAAATTGCTTTCCAGAGGGCAGGGGAACTGCCGAAAGAGTAGGTATGAATGGTACGAAGACACCACCAATTTTGGTGGTGTTTTTTGAAATATATAGGAAAAATCCTTGTTTTTTGTTATAATGTATTTATATATGATATAAAGGAGTGATGGTATGATCGTACGGTTAAAGCCCTATTTGGAGCCTAAACTGTGGGGAAGCATGACATTGACAAGAAGATATCATCCAGGTATGGATGAGCAAATAGGTGAAGCATGGGGCATTAGTATGATTGCAGGAAAAGAATCAATGATTCAAGATGGTGATTATAAAGGAATGCCTTTTTCTATACTCTATAAAGAGAGAGCTGACTTGTTTGGAGGTTTAGAAGGAGAGTTTCCTTTGTTGATTAAGGTTATTGACGCGCAGGATGATTTGTCTATTCAAACCCATCCGAAAAGTGGGAAGCATGCAAAAAATGAGGCTTGGATTGTGTTATCTCATAAGGAAAATGCTCAGTTAATTATGGGTCATAAGGCAAAAAGCAAAGAAGAATTTTTACAGGCTTTAAAGGAAAAAAAGTTAGAAGAGTTATTAGTCTATGAACCAGTTAAAGTGAAAGATGCATTTACCATTGAAGGTGGAAAACTTCATGGTATTGGTAAGGGAATCGAAGTCTTTGAAATACAACAAGCATCGGATACAACCTACCGGGTCTATGATTATGATCGCGTAAAAAATGGTCAGGCTCGTCCCTTGCATCTAAGAGAGGCACTTGCACTTATGAACTTTCCGGATATGGATGTGAAACGTGGGATAAATAGTCCTTATTTTCAGGTAAAGGACTTAGAGATTAGTGGGCAAGAGAAAGTAAGAAGTCATTTGTATGGAGATTATCTTTACATAGAATCAGGACAAGGACAGATTGGGGAACTTAGGGTAAAAGCAAACGATTTTGTCTTTGTTTCTTCGAATCAAACATACCCTGTTTTAGGGGACATGACTATCTATAAAAGCACTATTCAAGGGCAATAAGTCACTTCGAACAATCATGTTCTTACTAGCCTGTGCAAAGATTTGGACTTTGCTAGAAAGTGTTTTCATACTATACTATAAACTAAGAGGTGAAGGCCTTGCTAGATTACAAAGATTATTATATGTTAAGTTTACTATCGCATTCATATCAACCTCTTTCTGTCGATGATTTGTCAAGAATGGTTGGTGTATCAAGAAGAAGTATTTATTATTCGTTAAATAAAATCAATGAATTTTTACAAGATCACACCATCCCGATCATTGAGAATCATCGTGATGAAGGTCTTAGTTTATCAGAGAAAACAAAAATGTTCTTTAAGCATGATATGCATCAAGACTTAAGTGAAGTCTATGTTTATACGCAAAAAGAGCGGATCGCTATTGAGGTCGTACTCTTTTTGATCAAACAAAAAGAACTAGGTATTAGCGACTTTGAGGAATTATTTTTGGTGAGTAGAAACACTGTTTTGTCGGATATGAAAGAGTTAAGAAAAGAAATCTTACGTTTCCATTTAACACTTGAGTATGACAATGGGCATGGATACTATATCGCTGGTTCACCGATTCGAACAAGAAGTGTCTTGCTTTATATTTATTCGTCTTATACTTATTTGTTTAAAATCAATCGTTTCTCTCTTTACGATGAAGAAGTGGTTGATACCATATTGCTTAAGTTTAAAGAAGTAGAAGAAGCACTTGGTGTTTCTTACGTCATCGAGACAAAAGAGACCCTGGCTAAAATGTTGGCGACCATTAAAAAGAACACCTTTGAACCAATTACCTTTGGGGCAGAAGATATGAGAGTCTTAGAGGAAAGTATTGAGTTTATGATTGTCAAGCAATTCTTTGGCGATTTATTCGCAGTCGAAGAAATTCATTACATAACCTTGCATTTAATGGGCTTAAGGGTTCATACATCGCATGAACTAGAAAGCCAGGATGATGGCTACATCAAGAAGTTGGTGAGTTACATCATCAAGCGCTTTAAAGATTTAACCTTGATTGATTTGCAAGATGAGCACATCTTAAGTGAGGGTTTATATTTTCATTTAAAGAGTGCCATTGTCCGTTACAAATATGGAATCATTTATGAAAATGAGTTAAAAGAAGAATTAAAAGAGCAATACCAAGCGATATATCAAATTAGTGAACGAATTGCCAAAGAACTAGAAGATATGATTGGTCATCCAATCAATGAGAATGATATAGCTTATATGGCTATGCATTTTGGTGCCCATTTGAAAAGAGAGCGCAGTGAACTTGATTTTCCTAAGGTCTTACTTGTTTGTTTGAATGGTGTTGCTACATCAAAAATGTTAAGAAAAGAACTAGAGTTTTTACTTGAACATATTGAAATCATTGATGCGGTTTCCCTAGATGAAGTAGAAGTGTATGCGGATCAAGTAGATTACATCATTACGACTATACCATTAGATATCAAAGAGTATGAACAAAAAACGATTTTTGTTTCCCCTCTTTTAACGTCTATTGACCGTGATCGTCTGTATAAAGTCTTTAACAATGTCCATCAAGGAATGGAATTTGAGGATTTAAAGAAAGGCATCACAGAAAAACTGGAAAAACAATACAATCAAGAAGTGGCCAAAGATGTTTGGAAGATTATTGAGAAAGAATTCCAAAAGAAATCAAACAAAGTACAATTTTTAAAAGGAAAGGATCAACCTATGTTAAACGAATTGATAACAGAAGATAAAATTTTATTTGAGAAGAATGTATCAGACTATAAAGAAGCAATTTACAAAAGTGGAGAGCCACTTTTAAAAGAAGGAATCATTGAAGAACGTTATTTAGAGAAAGTTATTTCCAATATTCATGAAATGGGACCATATATTGTGGTTGCGCCAAACATTGCTATCTCGCATGCCCGTCCTGAAGATGGTGTCAATAAACTAGGTATGAGCATTTTAATGTTAGAAGAAGCAGTTAATTTCTCTGAGGAGAAGGAACGTTTTGTCAAATTAGTTGTAACCTTAGCTGCACCAGATGAAGAGTCGCATTTGAAGGCTTTAGGTCAGCTTAGCGAACTGTTTATGAATTCAATGGATGAAATCATGAGTTGCAAAACAAAAGATGATGTTTTGAAACTTGTGCATCAATATTCTGTATAAGGAGGAAAGTTATGAAAAAAATTGTAGCAATTTGCGGATCAGGTTTAGGAAGTAGTTTTATGGTTGAGATGAACATCAAGAATACATTAAAAGATTTAGGGGTAGCTGTTGGTCTTGGGGACGTTGAAGTAGACCACATGGATTTAGGTAGTGCTTACCCTGGTGTAGCAGATTTAATTGTGTGTGGGAAAGATTTAGAAGATAATGTAACTAAGTTTGGAGAAACATTGGTGCTTAATAACATCTTTGATAAGGCAGAATTAAAAGAAAAATTGGAAGCTGTCTTAAAAGAGAAAGGTGTTATTTAACATAAAAAAACTATAGAAAAAGGAGATTAGATTTATGGATGGTATTATTCAATTTATTACGGACTTTCTTGGTACACCTGCGATTTTAATTGGTGTCATCATTTTTGTTGGGTTAATCGCGCAGAAAAAACCAACAAATGAAGTTATTCGTGGTACCTTAAAAGGTGTCTTAGGATTCATTATTTTAGGTGCTGGTGCTGGCGTAATCGTCGGAGCTATTACACCATTTGGTGCTTTATTCCAAGAAGCATTCAATACACAAGGTGTTGTACCAAATAATGAAGCAATCGTTTCAGAGGCTTTAGGTACTTATGGTTCAGCAACTGCGATCATTATGGTCGTTGGTATGGCTGCAAACATCATTATTGCACGCTTTACAAAACTAAAATACATCTTCCTAACTGGACATCATACACTATACATGGCAGCGATGATTGCAATCGTGCTTGTAGTAGCTGGTGTTGATGGATTCTTATTATACTTATTAGGTGGTATGGCTTTAGGATTAGTTATGGCGTTCTTCCCAGCGATTGCGCAACCTACAATGCGTAAAATTACTGGTAATGATGACATTGCTTTTGGACACTTCTCAACCTTAACTTATGTACTTAGTGCAGAAGTTGGTAAATTAGTTGGTAAAGGTTCAAAATCAACTGAAGAAACTTCGTTCCCTAAAGGTTTAGCATTCTTGCGAGATAGCTCAATTGCAATTGCACTCACTATGCTTGTTATGTACTTAATCGTTGCGATCGTTGCTGGTCCTACATTTACACAAGGAATCAGCGGTGGACAAAACTGGTTAATTTATGCTGTTATTCAAGGTATTACATTCGCAGCTGGTGTTTACATCGTATTACAAGGTGTACGCTTAGTTATCGCGGAAATTGTTCCTGCCTTCAAAGGATTTAGTGAAAAAATCGTACCAGATGCAAAACCTGCATTGGACTGCCCAGTTGTATTCCCATTTGCGCCAAATGCTGTATTAATCGGATTTGTCGTATCATTCTTAGGTGGAGTACTTGGTATGTTGATCTTAATCTTATTAGGAAACACAAACTTAGACCCTATGGTTATCTTACCTGGTGTTGTTCCTCACTTCTTCGTAGGAGCTACTGCTGGTGTATTTGGTAACGCTACAGGTGGTCGTCGTGGTGCCGTAATCGGTTCATTTGTTAATGGTCTTGTTATTACATTCTTACCATTACTATTGTTACCAGTACTTGGTGACTTAGGTTACGCAAACACTACATTCTCAGATGCAGACTTTATCGGTGTTGGTATCATCATCGGTTGGGTAGCTACATTTGATATGGCTTGGTTAATTACATTGCTAATCGTTGTCCTATTTGCATTACCATTCGTACATGCAATCTTTAGTAAAAACAAAGGAGAACAAGCAGCGTAAATAGAAACAAAAAAGGGAATGTAAACGCATTCCCTTTTATATTGTAAGGAGAGGTATTATGGATTTAAAGAAATTCTCAGCACAAATTCGACTCGAAACATTAAAAGAGTTGAAACACCGTACATTTGGTCACATCGGTGGAAGTATGTCATTAGTTGAAACAATGAGTGTACTTTATGGTGACGTCATGCACGTTAACCCAAGTGACCCAAGTGATCCTTCAAGAGATTACTTGGTCTTATCCAAAGGACATGCAGGACCGGTTCTTTATGCAACATTGGCCTTAAAAGGATTCTTTCCAGTCGAAATGTTGAAGACATTAAACGACAATGGAACAGATTTACCATCCCATGCAGACCGCAACAAAACGCCAGGAATCGATATGACAACTGGTTCCTTAGGACAAGGGATTTCTGCGGCGGTAGGAATCGCCAAAGGGTTGAAATTACAAGGGAAAAACAACCGTGTTTTTGCCATTGTAGGTGATGGGGAGTTAAACGAAGGGCAATGTTACGAGGCATTGATTTTTGCTTCAAAACACCATCTTGACAACTTAGTTGTCTTTGTGGATGACAACAAACTCCAACTAGATGGTCCTACTAGAGACGTCAGTGACGTCGGGAACTTAGACGATCGATTTAAATCCTTCGCATTTGACACAAGAAGAGTTGATGGGCATCATGAACCAACCATTAAACAAGCAATCCATGATGCACTAGCAGTAGAAGGAAAACCAAGTGTCATCATCCTCGATACCGTAAAAGGTAAAGGAGTCAAAGAAATCGAAAACTTAACAGGAAGCCACCATATGCGCTTCTCAGAAGAAGACAACAAAATTTTAGATCAATACATCGCAATCTTAGAAGGTGAAATCAATGAGTAAATACATCAAAGAAGAAAAGCAGACGAGAGAACTACGTAAAGTGTACGCATCAAGCCTAGTGAACATGATGGAAAAGGATGACCGCGTTGTTGCCTTAGAAGCAGACTTAATGAGTGCGATTACGACAAACTCTGTCCAAGCAGCCTATAAAGACCGCCTTGTAAACTGTGGTGTTCAAGAAGCCAATATGATGGGGGTCGCCGCAGGATTAAGTGTCACTGGCATGATTCCATTTGTCCATTCTTTTGGTATCTTTGTTACAAGAAGAGCCTATGACCAACTGTTCTTATCCCTAGGATACGCACAGTTAAATGCCCGCATCATTGGTAGTGATGCAGGAGTAACCGCTCAACACAATGGGGGAACCCATATGCCATTTGAAGATTTGGCCTTAGTTAACGCAATTCCCAACAGCATCGTCTTAGAGATGAGTGACGATACAATGTTTGAAAAATTACTTGAACAAACAAAAGATGCTTACGGTCTATATTACTTCCGTATTGTAAGAAAGCAAATGCGCAAACTCTATCATGAAGACCAAGACTTCCAAGTGGGAAAAGGAATTGTTCTTGAAGATGGTAAGGATGCGACCATCGTCGCATCAGGAATCATGGTGGAAGAAGCATTGAAAGCTCGTGAACTCTTAAAAGAAGACGGAATCGATGCCGCAGTCATCGATATGTTTACCATCAAACCAATCGATGAGGACTTACTAGTAGAATACGCGAACAAAACAAAACTTGTTGTCACAGCGGAAAACCACAACGTCAATGGTGGTTTAGGTTCGATGGTGACCCAAGTTGTCTCTGAAAAAGCACCAGTTAAAATGCGTCACATCGGAGTCAAAGAATCCTTTGGTCAAGTTGGAACCAAAGACTACTTACAAGAAGTCTACAAACTTCGCGCAGAAGACATTCGAGATGCCGTGAAAGATGGTCTAAAGTAATGTATGTCTTAGACACCGCAAATATTGAACAAATAAGTGAGGCCATCAAGTTGTATCAACTTGATGGTGTCACCACCAATCCAACCATTCTTTCAAGAGAAAAGAGTGAACATTACTTCGGACATTTAAAAGCCTTAAAGAATACCTTAAAGGACAAAAGACTCTATGTACAAGTAACTGCTTCAACCTTTGAAGAAATGAAAGAAGAAGTAGACCTCTTAAAAAAAGAGTTAGGAGAAGATATTTCCATCAAAATTCCCGCTTCTAGTCCTGGATTTCAACTAATGAAACATTTAAAAGGACATATGCATGTAACAGCAACCGCTATTTGTTCCTATGAACTTGGACTCATGAGCATGGCTTGTGGGGCAAATGCCCTAGCCTTATACATGAACCGTATGGCCAATGAAGGAATTGATGCCAATCAAGTAGCTAGTGATTTACGCAGTTACATTGATCAAAACCATTTGGATGTAAGACTCATTGGTGCCAGTTACAAAAATGTGGTGCAAATTCGTCAAAGTTTCTTAAGTGGCGTGCACCAAGCAACCATTTCCTATGACCTATTAAAAACATCCATGCAAGCAAAAATCTTGCGAGACAGTATCAAACAGTTTGAAGAAGATTTTCGCAATCAATATCAAGTAGAGAATGCCTTGCATGTCAAAAAATAAACAAGAAAAAAGAATTGGTGCGGTTGGCCAATTCTTTTTTCTTGTTTATAGAGAGCGTAGTACATTTAGGCTATAAGTTTAAATTTTTTAAACTGTGCCACCAATAAATCTAGCACCTTGTCTTCCTCATCACCTTCAACACTAATGGTGATCTCTGCGTTTTTTGGGACCGCTAAACTCATGACCCCTAAAATAGATTTTAAGTTGATGGTTTTATCTTTATAGGTTAATAGAATGTCTTCATCGTGTTGTGCAGCTTCTTTGCTGATGATTGAGGCTGGTCTTGCATGCAAACCTGCTTCATCAATAATTTTAACTGTGATTTTTTTCAAAATAACACACCCTTCATTGAGATTTCTACTAATATCTAATTTTATTGTATCAAAGATTTCTCTGGAATGTAAGTACAACCTTCTTCATAGGTTTTGTGCTTTTTAGTGTACTCTACTTAACCCCCTAATAAAGAGTCAATGGATACTGGGTACGCTTGTCTATTTCGGTAGGTATAGACCTTAGTAAATCCAGCGTTTTTCGCCTTTATTAACGCATGTTCAAAGTTTTGCCTAAGTTTATCAGGTGTATGAGCGTCACTACCAATGCTTAGATACTCTCCGCCTAAGTCTTTATAGAGTCTCAGTAATTCAAAGGATGGAAAGGATTGATTTACTCCTTTTGATGTATTTAGTTCAAGTCCTTTTCCATTACGGATGATGGTTTGTAAGATTTCTTTTAGGATGGCTTCATATGCTTTCACATCATAGGTATTCACATCCTTGATGTAGCGTGTAATGTAATCAATGTGCCCAAAGATGTCGTAATCTTGAAAGTTTTTTACGGCATCAAGAACAACTTCAAAGTAACGCTTTATACTTTCTTCAGTGGTCTTTCCCTGAAAGAAATCACCATAGTAAAAGTCAAGACCATCTGCGACATGGATGGAACAAATCACCAAGTCAAATGGGTGTTGATGAACAAAGTTTTTGATTTTGTTTTTGCTGTTTGCTTGGTAACCAATTTCTACACCTGTGTAAATTGGAAAGGATTCTTCCTTGGCAATTTGGGCAACTTCTTTGAAATATGCATCATAGTTTGGGTAAGAGAAGAACATAGGTACCGGTGAATCAATATCCACGTGATCGGTCAACATTAAGCCTGTTTGACCAAGTGATTTGGCTTTCTTTATATAGTTCTTTATGCTGGCGTTAGGGTAGGCATCTGGTGACTTTATGGTGTGCATGTGTTGATCAATATAGTTCATTCTTTTGACCTGTTTGCTAGTTCCTGATAGATATCACCAATCACAACCCCTTTTTCGGCCATTAAGACAAGCGCATGATAAACGAAGTCACTAAGTTCATAAATCAGTTCATCCTTGCTTGGATTTTTTGCGGCAATGATGATTTCACTCGCTTCTTCCCCAATTTTCTTCAAGATTTTATCGATCCCTTCTTGAAATAAGTAATTGGTGTAAGACTTTTGTTCAGGCGTATTTTTTTTGGACATAATGGTTTGATAAAGACCTTCTAGGCTATAAGGTTTTCTTGCTTGATTGAGTGAAACCTCACGGTAAAAACAGCTTGTTTGATTGGTGTGACAAGCAGGGCCTGTTTGATTGACAAGTAACAAGATAGCGTCCTCATCACAGTCATATTTTAAGGAGACAACATCTTGGGTATGTCCACTTGTTTCACCTTTGACCCAAAGTTTTTGCCTTGATCTACTATAGTAGGTAGCTAAGCCAGTTTCGAGTGTTTTACTGAGTGCTTCTTTGTTCATATAAGCCAACATAAGTACCTCTTTTGTGTTGGCTTCTTGCGTAACTACAGGGACTAATCCATCTTGATTAAACTGGATGGTACTCATAAGTTCTTTTTCCATGTTATCGCTCCGTTCGTATTGGAATATTATTGCTTGCTAGATAGGTTTTCACATCTTGAATGCTGATTTCTTTTCGGTGAAAGACACTGGCAGCTAAGGCTGCATCTACATTGGTTTGTAAAAAGGCGTCAAGAAAATCTTCCATCTTTCCTACACCACCAGAGGCAATGACGGGAACATCGACTGCCGCCGTGATCTCTTTTAATAATTGTAAGTCATAGCCTTCTTTGGTTCCATCTTGATCGATGCTGTTGATGACAATCTCACCAGCCCCTAAGCGAACCCCCTCTTTGGCCCAAGATATGGCATCTAGATTGGTTTTCTTCCGCCCTCCATTGATGTATACAGCGTAAGTATCGCCTTCTTTTTTGGCATCAATACTAAGGACAATGCATTGTGAACCAAATCTTTTTGCTCCTTTGGTGATCAAGCTAGGATCGTTCACAGCTCCTGAGTTGATGGAGACTTTGTCCGCTCCTGAAAGAAGAATCTTTTTAATATCCTCCATGGTGTTGACCCCACCACCGACACTAAAGGGGATATTGATGGTGGATGCGACATCCTTGATAAAGGAGTACATGGGTAAGCGTGCTTCACTTGAGGCGGTGACATCATAGAAGACGAGTTCATCGGCTCCTTCATCACTATAAAATTTGGCTAGTTCCTTTGGTGAGGATATATCGACTAAGTTTTGAAATTTAACCCCTTTTACCACTCGGTTATTCCGTACATCTAAGCAAGGGACTATGCGTTTTGTGAGCATTTTATAACCTCCTCTAAGGTTATATTTTTTTCATAAAGGGCTTTTCCAATAATAGCCCCGTAAAGATTTAACTCTTTTAACTCTCTGACATCTTTTAAGGATGTTACGCCACCAGAAGCAATAATTTTTAGCTTAGATTCTTTGCTGAGGCGTTTATATAAATCTATGTTGGTTCCTTCTAACATACCATCTTTTGCGATGTCGGTGACCACAATGGTGGTGATTCCTAAGTCTTCCAGCTCTTTTATAAAGTCAAATAAGTAGATGTTTGTTGTTTCTTTCCAACCTTGAATTTGCACTAGTTCATCTTTACAGTCAAGTGAAACAACAATGCGTTCTTTGTAACGTTTTACGGCATTTAGAAAGTCCTCTTTGTTTTTAAAAGGCATGGTTCCTACGATGACACGGTCAATACCACTATCAAGTAAGTCTTCGATTTGGCTTAGATTTCGAATACCGCCACCCACTTGGATGGGGATATTTAAAGATCTTTTGATCTTCTTAATCAAATCCTTGTTGGATGCGGCATCATCTGCCCCATCTAAATCAATGATGTGCAGGTACTCTGCCCCCTTGTCTTGAAAATCTTTGGCTATGTCCATAGGATTTGTTGCGTAGATTTTCGTGGTGGAAAAATCTCCCTTTACTAACCGTACACAAGCTTTATTTTGAATATCAATAGCTGGTAAAATAATCATCGAATCAACTCCCCGTAAGCTTTTAAGATTTTGAGGCCTATTTGGCCACTTTTTTCTGGATGAAACTGTGTTGCGTAGATATTTTCTTTATGGATAATGGCTGGAACTTTGACTTCATAATTGGTGGATGCGACCACTTCCTCCCCCTCACTTACAGCGTAAAAGGAGTGGACAAAATAGACATAGTCACCCTCCTTAATATACTTTAGGATAGGGTCTTTCTTTTGGTCAAACACTAGCTTGTTCCAACCCATGTGTGGGACTTTTAAGGCAACATCAAATTCCTTGATGCGTCCTTTAAAGAGACCAAGACCCTTGTGGAGACCAAACTCTTCACTTTCTTGATAAAGCAACTGCATACCAAGGCAAATCCCTAGTAAGTATTTTCCTTTGTTAATGTGGTCTAAAATGTAAGGGATTAAGCCACTTTCTTTTAGAGACTCCATCGCATCTTCAAAGGCTCCAACCCCAGGTAGTATAAGGGATTTTGCTTCTTTGATGACTGATATTTCACTTGATACAATGGTGTCTAAACCAATGCGGTCACAGGCATTTTTAATCGATCCTAGGTTACCAACACCATAGTCAATAATCACGTGTTTCATAAGGCACCTTTAGTGGATGTGACCTTAGAATCAACTATGGTGAGTGCTTCTTTGAAGGCTAGACCAAGTGCTTTAAAGAAGGATTCGATTTGGTGGTGATCATTTTCTCCATAGATGGCATTGATGTGAAGTGTTATGCGTGATTCGATGGCAAAGGCATAGAAGAATTCCTTGGTGTTGTTGATTTGGTAATCACCAATAAATTCGGTCTTTGCTTGGTAGTTATAGACCAAGTAAGGACGGTTGGATAAATCTAAGGTTACCTCTGATAAGGCCTCATCCATGGGGATTCTTACAGAGGAAAATCGTTTGCGACCAACTTCTTGATACAGCAATTTATTGAAGGCACGTCCTAAAGAGATACCAAGATCTTCTACTAGGTGGTGTTGGTCGATTTCTACATCACCACTTGCCTTGATGTTGAGTGAAAGATTGGCATAATAGGCAAAGGCAGAAAGCATATGATCTAAGAAGGGAAGGGAAGTATCAATCTTAGAGTCTGCGTTACTTAAATCAATGCTTATTTCGATACTTGTTTCTTTGGTTGTTCGTTGGTAAGTTTCAATTGTCTTCATGGTTGGTTCATCTCCTTTAAGGCATTCAGTAATAGAGAAAGCTCATCATTACTTGGAATGGTTATACGATAATAGTTGTCTGGGAATACTCTTATTCGAATGTCTTGTTCTTCTAAGTACTCCCCAAGTCCTAAATCTGTTTGTATAAATAAGAAGTTTGCGCTACTTGGAAAGACTCGAATATTCATGTCTTTTAATACTTGTTCTAAGCGAATTTTGTTTTGTTTTATCATTGCTAGATAGGTATCTTTTTCTTCTTGGTAGTCTAAGGCTTTTAAGGCAAGGTCTTGGGATAAAGAAGAAGTACTATAGGGTGTTTTGACAATTTTTAATTGGTTGATGCGTTCAACAGGTCCTACTAGATAACCAATGCGAAGTGCAGCTAAGCCGTAAGCTTTGGAAAAGGTTCTAGTGATGAAGAGGTTTTTGTATTGATCGATTTGATTGATCATAGAATAGTCCTCTCCCACAAAGTCAATGTAGGCTTCATCTAAGACAAGAATGGCATCTGTGTTTTCTAAAACACTTTGGATGGCTTGCTTGGAAAGCAGTGTTCCACTTGGATTATTGGGACTGGCTAAGAAGAGAATTTTGGGTTTTTCTTCTTCTAAAAAGTCTAAGAAGAGGTCTAAGTCTAAGGTCATATCTTCCCTAAGTGGGAAGGTCTTATAGACACCGTTATAGTAGTTTGTATATTTCTCATACATGACAAAACTTGGACGTAGACTTACGACAGTCTCACCTGGTTCTAAATAACTTTTTACAATAAGTTCTAAAAGTTCGCTCGATCCTTGTCCAATTAGAATTTGACTTGGGGATACCTTGTGAAGGCTCGCTAGTTTGTTTGTTAGATCACTTGCATAAGAATCTGGATAGCGGTTTAGATTCGTAAGATTCGGTGAGTCTAGTTGTTGAATTAGGTAGTTTGCTTCATTGGCGTCCAACTTGACCTTAGGTGGTTTTTTCCCTGGTTTGTAGGCCTTCATGTTAGCTAGTGAGGACTTTAACTTCATTTGTCATCCTCCTCTAAGCGGACCCTTACTGCATTGGCGTGTGCGAAGAGTCCTTCTTCCTCAGCAAGACGTATAATCGAAGGCGCATCTTCGACCAAGGCTTTTTTGGTGTAGCGTACAAGAGACGTACGCTTGATGAAGTCATAGACACCGAGGGGAGAAGCAAAGCGAGCGGTTTGAGAGGTCGGTAGGGTATGGTTACTTCCAGCAAAGTAGTCACCTACTGGTTCAGGGGTATATTCGCCTAAGAAGATGGCGCCTGCATGTTTGATTTGTCCTAGGTATTGGTCGGGATTTTTTAAGGATAGTTCTAAGTGTTCTGGAGCGAGTATATTCACTAAGTCAATTCCTTCTTCCATGGAGTCAACCACAATGATGGCTCCATAGTTCTCTAAGGATTCTTTGATGATGTCTTTTCTAGGCATTTTTTCAATTTGCTGTTCAAGTTCTTCTTTGATTTTTACGGCCAAGGTAGAAGATGTGGTAATGCAGATGGCGCTGGCTAGTTTGTCATGTTCTGCTTGCCCCATTAAGTCTGCGGCGATATAAGCAGGGTTGGCATCTTCATCAGCGAGTACAAGGATCTCACTAGGACCGGCGACCATATCGATGCCAACGAGTCCACTAGCATACTGTTTGGCAATGGATACATAAATATTACCAGGTCCCACAATTTTATCGACTTTTGGAATAGACTCTGTCCCATAAGTCAGAGCAGCAATCCCCTGGGCACCACCGATGGTGTAGATTTCATCAACACCAGCAAGTTCTGCCGCAACCAGTAAAGAAGCTTTGATGCCATCTTTTTGTGGTGGTGTTATCATGATGAGTTTCTCTACGCCAGCTAGAGTAGCTGGTATGGCGTTCATTAAGACGGTTGATGGGTAGGCTGCGCTACCTCCTGGTACATACATGCCGACACGTTCTATGGGTCTGACTAACTGGCTTAAAAGGCGGTCCTTTTCGCCAATGGTGTAGGGATTTGGGACTTGTTGTTTATGGTATCTTATAAGGTTTTCTTTGGCTTTTTTGATGTCTTCAATTAAGTTATTTGAAAGGAGTTCAAAGGCTTTGTTAATTTCTTCTTTGGAAATCTTCATATTGGATAAAACGACTTGATCAAACTCTTTGGTGTAGGTATATAGGGCTTGGTCTCCCTTGGTTTTTACCTCTTCCATAATGTTTCCTACTAGGTCATTGACTTCTTGGAAAGAAAACTGAGAACGTTCTAAGATGCTTTGAAGAACGCTTTGGTTGTTTTGTCTGATGATTCGAATCATTGGATGACCTCCTTAAGCTTACGAATGATTTCTTGAATACGGGGATAAGCAAATTGGTAATTACTCTTTCCTGCGATTAAGACTGCTTCAACATCCATCATGGTCTCTAATACTTGTAGGTTGTTGGCTTTTAAGGTAGACCCTGTTTCAACGATGTCTACAATCACATCCGATAAGCCCATAAGTGGGGCAAGTTCAACTGAACCATTTAAGTAGATTGTATCGATCTTTTGCCCTTGTTTTTGGAAATAGTCTCTGGCTATATTAGGGTACTTACTTGCGACAACTAAGGTATCTTTTTCACTTTGCATGTTTGCTTCTTCAAACCCTGCGACAGCGAAAACACATTTTCCTATGCCTAGGGGCAAAAGTTCATAAACTTGTTTTTGTTGTTCCAGTAAGGTATCTTTGCCAACAATTCCTAAGTCAGCCACGCCTTTTTCTACATAAGTCGCGATATCAGAAGGCTTAATGAATAAATAGGCGATGGAGTTCTTTTGGTCAAGAATTTTTAATTTTCTTGATGGGCCATCAAAATCTTGTAAAATCTGTGCTTCTTGTAATAATTTGATCGATTGCTTACCAAGTCTACCTGTTGGCAATGCGATGGTTAAGAGTTCAGTCATTGTTGATTACCTCCTGCATAAGGGCTTGGAAATCAAAGGATACCCCAAAGGCATTGATGCTTTGTCCAAATTGTTTGGTTAAAGAATCGTACCGACCACCTTGGAATAGCGGAGTTGGAAGCTTTTTAATGTATCCTTCTAAGACCAGTCCGTTGTAGTAGTCGTATTCAGGGATTAAGGATAGATCGATCCATAATCGCTTTGTTTGCTTGAGTTCTTTAGTCACGAACGAAAGGTCATCAAGGGCATCTTGTACACAAGAAGGTATGTCCATACGCTTTAGGGCTTCAAAGACACTTTGCTTAGACCCTTCAAGTGTGAGAATTTCTTGTAAGAAGTTTTTTTCTTTGCTGGTTTCAATCCTTGATAGTAAGGCATCTAAATCCGCTTGATTTTTTGCCTGAATGGCACTTTTTATCGCGTAAACGAGATTCTTTTCTAGATTTAGTGCATCAAATAAAGCATTGATCAAAGCACTAGATCCAAGACGAATTCTGTAATCGACCTTTAAGCGGTCTAACAAACTACTGACCGTATTTAAGACCTCTTTTTCTGCTTGAAATGAAGAAGAGCCAAGTTGTTCTAAACCAAACTGGCGAATCGTTTCAAGCCCACCCTTCCCCTGACGAAAGATATTGGCGTCATAATATAGTTTTAATCTACTACCCTCTTCCCATTTGTTGACGACTTGCTTAATGATGTTGGTTGTAATATCTGGTCGTAAAATCGCTACGTTTCCATCCGGTTTCATAACTTTCACCATTGATGCCTTTTTGATGCGTTTGTTTTGCTCAATAAACTCCTCGTAAGGTTCGAAGTAGTTGATGTCTACTTTGATGTAGTTGTTCTCTTCTAAGAAGTCTGAACAATCTTTAATAAAGTTGTTTCGTTTTACAATATAAGTCATTTCCTCATTAATGTTGGTAAATTCCATCGTTTTTCTCCTTTCAATAAAAAAAGTCAAGCAGACTCTATCTACTTGACATAATACGCATAGATACAAGTCATCACTCACAAAATGGCTTGTATCAAACAATATAACCTTGCTTGAACAAACCTATGTTTTATGATGATGTACTTGTGCAAAATAGTTTCGTTTCATTTTTAAAACCCCTTTATAACTTTACAGTACTAAAGTATTGATTCTACTTTAACACAAAAAAACAACCCTTGCAAGAGCAATGATTGTTTTTTTTAAAGAATGTTCTTTAATTCTTCCAAAGTAGATATTTCATAGTCAGGTTTAACCTTAGAAGTATTGATTGCTTGTTCTTTGTTGAACCATACAGTGGTAATGGATGCATTTAGTCCACCTTGTATATCAGATGTTAAGCTATCACCAATAATCATCACACTAGATTTATCTACATGGTTTACACGATCAAGTGCAAGGTCAATGATTCTTGGGTCTGGTTTGGCAATTCCTTCTTCATCACTAATCACCACATCACTTAGATAAGGACGTAGGACGGATTGTCTAATCCGCTTATCTTGTACCTCCCTTAAACCGTTGGTGAGAATCGTGATGGTGTAGTCTTTTGCGAGTTCTTGGATGAGTTCTAAGGCTTCTGGATATAAAATAGAAGCGTCCGCTAGATGATTCATATAGGAAATGGCCATGTCTTTGGCATCTTTTTCAATAGCGGCTAGTTTTTTAAAGCCTAAAAATCGTTTATACTTTAGTTCTTCTTGGGTAATCAAACCTTTTTCAAGTTCTTGCCATACCGCTTTGTTAGCTTGTAAGTAAGTTTCAAAGAGTTCTTCTTGAAAGGATAAGTCCATTTCATTCAGCATCCTTTTGAATGCTTGTTCTTCTGCGGCAACAAAATCAAAGAGTGTACCATCCGCATCAAAAATTAATACTTTATAGTTCATATCTTCACCTCATGAGTTATTGTAGCACATTCGATAAAAAAAGAAAAAAAAGTCTCCATAGTCTAGGATAATTGACCAGGATTTGGTAAAATAATCTTTGAGAGAAAGAAGGGATTTCATGAAAAAATACGGCTTAGTGATTGATAGTACCGTGTATTTACCAAAGGATTTGCTTAAGCAAGAAGACATTAAGGTGGTCTCTTTACATGTGACAATAGATGAAGAAACTTATAAAGAAGTTGATCTTACAAGAGAAGACATCATTGAACACCGAAAACAAGGAGCCAAGTTTCAAACGAGTGCACCGGCACCTGGGGCATTTTTGCAAGCTTACCAAGACATGTTAAAAGAGTATGAACATGTCTTTGTCATTGGTTTATCCAAAGAACTTAGTGGGACGTTTCAGTCTTCTTTACTAGCTAGAAATATGTTGGATGATCCAAATAAGGTGATCATTCTTGATACCATGAGTTCTGCTTATGGAAATGAACTCTTAGTGCAGAAGTTTTTGGAAACAAGGAAGAAAAACCTATCCTTAGAGGAACTAAATAAGGTCATGCAAGACTATATCGACCATCATACGTTAATGTTTACCTGTGAGAATTTGTTTTCCTTAGTGAGTGGTGGAAGGTTAAGTGGCGCACGTGCGATGATTGGTACCGTGTTACGGGTCAAACCCATCATTGAAATGAAACAGGGGAAACTTTTGCATGTGAAAAGTGAACGTACTTACCAGAAAGTCTTTTCCTTTATCAAAGAACGAATTGAAGCAACCACTGAAAAGGAGCAAGAGTTGACCTTTTATCTTACCCACACCAATTCCGCAAAGAGTGGAGATTTATTGAAGGATTTTCTAAAGAAACATTATCCAAACGCAAGCATCATTTATACGAATCTTTTAGGACCAGTGATGACCGTCCATGTAGGTAACAAGGGATTTGGTCTAGCATGGACTTACTAAGGATATAGTTTAGGAGGTGAAGAGATGATTCAAGTAAACATCAACAATGTAGCAAAGACCTACGCAGCAACCGAAATTTTTAAGAACATCTCCTTCACGGTAAAAACAGGAGAACGTCTTGGATTAGTCGGACCCAATGGTTGTGGAAAAACAACCTTGTTAAAAATGATTATGGGACAAGTTAGCATTTCAAAAGGAGAGATTACCTTTTTAAAAGACAGCACCTTAGGGTATTTAGATCAAGTGCCAGATTATCCAGATGGTACCTTGGTCATTGATATCTTAAAGGATGCCTTAGGTGATTTATATCAGATGCAGAAACATTTAGAAGACTTAAGTAAAGACTTTGGCCACTTAAAAGGAGAAGAACTTGAAAAGGCAATGAAAACCTACACCCATGTAGAAGCAGAGTTTGCCTTAAAGGGTGGCTATGAGATTAATACACAAATCGCAAAGGTTGCTTCAGGCCTGCAGATATCTGAAGATATGCAGAAGATGGCTTTTGCCCTCCTTAGTGGAGGAGAAAAAACCAGGGTAATGCTTGGGCATATCCTGTTAAAGAAACCATCAATTTTACTACTAGATGAGCCATCCAACCACTTGGATTTAACCTCTATTGAGTGGTTAGAAAACTACTTACAGTCCTATGAAGGGGCTGTTGTTGTGGTCTCCCATGACCGTTATTTCTTGGACAATGTTTGCTCAAAAATCGTGGAACTTTCTTTCCATAAAGCCTACATTTTTCATGGAAACTATTCTTACTATGTCTTAGAACGTGAGCGTAGGTTTTATTTGGAGTTGCGTGTCTACATGGCCCAACAAAAGAAAATCAAGCGCATGGAAGAACAAATCAAGCAATACCGTATTTGGGGTGTTGCTAGAGACAGCGAAAAAATGTTTAAAAGAGCAAAGGAACTAGAAAAGCGTTTAGAAAAAATTGAACGACTCGATAAACCAGTAAAAGATCCGAAAAAGATGGCCATAGAGACCGAGACCATAAGAACGGGTAAACGGGTCTTAGAAGCAAGAAACATCGACAAGTCCTTTGGAGAACTTGTCTTATTAAAAGATGCGAGTATGAACTTGTTTTATCAAGATCGTTTGGCCATCTTAGGAGAAAACGGTAGTGGGAAAACAACTTTGTTAACTCTTTTGTTAGAAGATATGAACAAAGAAGAACCAAACTATAAATGGGGAACCAAGATCAAACTTGGTTACCTACCACAAGAGGTATCCTTTGAAGATGAGCATGTGTCTTTGATGGACTATATACGTGTTCGTCATCAAATAGGACCCCTAGATGCGAGAAAACTACTAGCCAAAGCTCTTTTTACTGGTGATGATGTCTTTAAAAAAATTTACCAACTCAGTGGGGGAGAGAAGAGTCGGTTAAAACTCTTATCTTTAACCTATGAAGAAGTTAACTTTATGGTCTTAGATGAACCAACCAACCACCTTGATATTTCTGCTAGAGAGGTCTTAGAAGAACTCTTACTGGACTACAAGGGAACGGTTTTATTTGTTTCGCATGATCGCTACTTCATCAAGAAAATTGCCAGTCGAATCGCGGAGATAAAAGATCAGACGCTGCACTATTACGAGGGCGATTATGATTACTATAAGCAAATAAAGAAACGCGAAGAAAAGCAAAATGTAGAAAAGTTTGAGCGAAAAGTGCATAAGAAAGAGAACACTAAAAAAGAGGAAACTCGTGTGAGTGATGTCTCACTATGGAGTGCCTTAGAAGACATAGAAAAACAAATGGAACGACTCGATCAAAAGATGAACGAGGCAGGTCATCAACTAGATTTGCTGCAAGACTACCACCAAGAAAAAGAAGCATTAGAAGAAGAATACCATAAGATATTTGCTCAACTGGAGGATCACCATGAAAACTCTAATAGCTAAGGGAAAGACAGCCAGTATATATACCGATGAAACCTATGCATATAAGGTGTTTGATTCTGCATTTCCTAACGCATACATCGACCATGAAAAAGCAATTCTAAATATAGTGAAGAACAAGACCAATCTTCCTGTACCAAGGGTCTATCCAAGTGAGGAAGCAAGGATTAAGATGGACTTCGTGAAGGGTGTATCCTTGGGAGATCGAATGCGCAAAGAAAAGTACAAGTTTGCCTGCGAAGATTTGATTGAACTTCAGTGTGAAATTCATAAACACCAGGGTGTCTTAGAAGCTCAGGCACATGAAGACTTTGCCAAGATTCTAAGATCTTCTGATTTGAGTGAATCTTTAAAAGTTATTGGTTTAAACTCTTTAGATAAAGTTCCTAAAGGAGAATCGCTTTGTCACTTTGACTTGCATCCTTTAAATATTCTCTTTGATGGACAAGACTATCACATCATCGATTGGATGAACGCGAAAAGTGGCCATCCAATCTTAGACATAGCGAGAACCTACATCATTTTAAGAGGAGTTACCAAACGATTTTCTTCGAAGTATTTGACCTTAATCACCAAGCGACTTAAGATCAAAAAAGAAGAGGTCTACCAAGCCATTCCTTGTATGGCTTTGTTGCGTCTTGTGGTGGATCAAGCAGAGGAAGATACATCGTATTTATTAAGTTTGGTAGAAGAATACCAATAAATTGGAAAGGAGTATCATGAAAAGCTATCGAAAAGAACTTTGGTTTGAAACCAGTACAAGAAGGGCCTTCATCAACATTACTGAAGAGATTGAACATTGTCTAAAAGAAAGTAAGATACAAGAAGGACTCATCTTGGTCAATGCCATGCATATTACTGCAAGTGTCTTTATCAACGATCATGAGCAAGGACTCCATCAAGACTTTGAACGTTTCTTAGAAAGACTAGCTCCTGAAAAGCCCTATGATCAATACGATCATAACGGGTTTGAAGACAATGCGGACGCACATCTCAAACGAACGATTATGGGAAGAGAAGTCGTAGTTGCAGTCACAAATGGACGCCTCGATTTTGGTCCTTGGGAAGAAATTTTTTATGGGGAATTTGATGGTAAACGTAAGAAACGAGTGTTAGTAAAAATTATTGGTGAATAAAAAGAGGATACGTTTTTGTATCCTCTTTGCTTTATAATCCTTTGCGTTTTTGTTCTCCCCAAACCCCTTTTTCAAAGAGGGCACTAAAGAAGGAGTATACACGGTGCATAGAGATGAGTTGCCTGTATCCTATGTTTTCCAAAAAGGCGAATACAATAAGGGCAAACATATCTCGTTTGGTGGTGTAAGTATTGACTGTTTCCGCGATATATAAGGAAGACAAACTTAGCACAATCCCCATGAGGATGCTGGCTAAGAAAATACCGAGAACAATCAGTGGAGAGAGAAAGCCTAGACTGAAACTGATGATGAGGGCAATATAGCCAATAAGTTCAAAGAAGGGACCCATGACTTCAAAGATATAGAAGTATGGAAAGGCAAAAAAACCAATTTGTTTATATTTGGGTCTAAGCAACATGTGACGGTGGTAATTTAAAATATCAATTAAACCACGATGCCAGCGGTTTCGTTGTTTTAATAAGGTCTTCATATCACTTGGTAGTTCGGTGTAACAGTTGGCATGGTAGACATAGGAAATTAAATAAGGTTCTTTTTTGCGCATTTTTTCATGGGTTAACCTGACCACTAACTCCATATCTTCCCCAACACTGTCTTTCTTTAAGACACCAGAGCTTGTAATATAACCACCAATCTGAATAATGTCTTCTTTTTTAAACAAACCAAAGGCACCAGAAATGATGAGTAGACTCTTTAAACTTGACCAACCAATGCGTCCAGAGGTGAAGGCACGCAAATATTCCAAGGATTGAAACTTAGGTAGTAAGTCTTTTGGTAAGGCTTTTTTCTCAATATACCCATGATCAATCTTGCAGCCATTGGCAGGGACAATGTTTCCTCCTAAGGCAACAGGTTCCTCTTTGTGGTCTAAGGTGATGGACATCAAACGTAAGAGAGCTTCTTGTTCTAAGACACTGTCTGCATCAATACCACATACATAGGTATAAGAAGCAACGTTGATTCCAACATTTAGAGCGTCCGCTTTTCCCCCATTTACCTTGTTCACCACAAGTAGTTTTGGATAAGCAGGGTTGGTGTAAATCCCGCGGATGTCTTTGGTTTTTAAGGCAAAGGTGTCGTTGACATCTTCCCTTTTTAATTCAAAATGATCAATCAGTTTTTGCAAGGTTTGGTCTTTCGACCCATCATTGACGACCACCACTTCATAGGTTGGATACTTGAGGTTAAGTAACGACTGTACACTAGTGATAATGCTTAATTCTTCGTTATATGCAGGAGCAATAATAGAAATTGAAGGTAATATATTGGGTTGATAAACAAGTTTTTCTCGTTTAATTTTCCAAAGATTGCGTTGCCTTTTGGCTCCTCTTAAGGAAAGGACTAGTAAAATTAAATAGATACCATTCGCACTCATAAAGTAATAAATGAGATTTCTGTTGGTGTCCAAAATAAAGTTTTCAAAGGTGATGGAAAAACCTTGAGAAAAGACATCCATCCCTTGTTCAAAAAAGGAAAGAAGAGGATAGACAAGTACAACGATGGTGAGAATGACCATCATCCAAACAATCTTCGAAAACTCTACTGGAGCTGGTGTTTTCTTTTCTGGTTCAAGAGTGGTTTTCTCATATCCTTGACGCTTTAGTATATCTTCACGTAAGTAGGTAGTAAAAGACTCTTTGATGTCTGCCTTATCTTGAAGAATAGGTTTAATGACTGCGAAGATAGCATCCTCGATATCCTTTTGCTTGTTTGAATTCAAAAAAGAAATAAGACCGGCAGTATATTTTTTCTCAACAAGAAACTGGATTGCGGTTGCCGCGTCTTCTTCCTCATCACCAGTGAGTTCCATCACCAAATAATCAACCCTAGAAGACATCAAACTTGCTAAGGCGATTTTTTGTTCCTTGGTGGATACAAAATCGATCAATTTGATGAGTTCATGAAACAAGTTTGTTTCAGGAAGGCTTTGTTGAATTGTTTTGGTGATGAACTTGTTTTCGTTTTCATCATCACGCATACGTTGGAAAAGCAACTTAATATACTTAATTTCTTCTTTCTTTGCGATGTGTTGATAGGAATACTTACGGACTGAAAAGGAAGCGTGATCAAGAAATTTTTTACTAGATAACACATTGCTGTCACGGACAAGCAAGGCTTCTAAAGCGTAGTCCCTAGTCAGTAACTGCACGGGACTGAGTTTACTTGGTTGCATATGTGTTAAGGGCGTAACGATAGACTTTAACGAGTCTTCGAAATCGATTTGTGGTTCGGTTTTGGCAAGTGTTGCATAGAAGAGTTGTTCTAGGTCGCTAGCATCTTCCTTTACCTCAAGTTGCTGATAAATCGTTTGATAATGGTTACTTAATAGATGGACAATCTTTTTACTATAGGTAAGGGAAGCATCCTCACAACTTTTTAAGGCGATTTCTATGATGTCTTCAATTCGCATCGACAAAAGCCCGTAAACTAAATAAAATTTTACCGGCTCTTTGTGTTCTTTTTTTAGGCGTCGCAACATCAAGGATTTGGCATTTTCTGAATGCATTAAGGCAAGGTATTGGGACGCTAGTATTCGTTTATAAGAAGAGAAACTTTTTAGTTTTCGCTTCATAAGTTTTACAAACTGTTTACTGGGTAGATCTTCTAAGATGTTCGCACGTTCCTCTAACGAAAACTTCACTTGGTCTTCGACCTTAAAAAATTCATCAAATAAGGTCAAAGCTTTCATAGAAGGAACTGGTGTCTTTTGGTCTTCGTGGATTCGCTTGTAGAAATAGTTTCGTGCAATTTGGGTTCGTTTGACGCTTCGCTCGTGGTAAAGCTTTTGCATGAGAATCAAGACAAGTAACACAATAATGAGTACGCCTGAAAACGCAAAAATGATATAGAGTATAAGTTCCGTCATCGTTTCATCATCCTTTGAATTAAACCAATTAGTTCATTCATATAAAAGGGTTTTTGGATAAAGTAATCGACGCTTAGATTGTTTGCTCGATCAATCAAATCATGCGTTTTTTGATGACTGATAAAAAGAAATGGTATGTTGGCATATTCATTACGGGCGTTCAATTTTTGCTTTAAGGAAAAACCATCGAGTTTGGACAAGTTGATTTCTGATATGATTGCGTGAATCGTCTTTTCTTCAATGATATTCATGGCTTCAATAGGGTTTACCGCATGAAGTAGTTGAATATTTTCTTTGGCGAAATACTTGGTAATCATATTCGTGTTTACTTCGTCTTCATCTACGAGGAGGACACTAAATTCATAAAGATCCCTACTCGATGCTTGTTCAAAGACAATTTCACCCTTTCCCTTTTGGTGGGCTAGGGTAACGCGTAAGTTTCCTTGACTTAAGAGGTTCTTGATATCCCCTGATTCTAGAGAATCCTCTATATGGATAAGACCAATACCGACAGAACAATGTTCAATAAAACTGCTTGATTCTGAAATGTTGTTTCGTATTTGGTTGGCTCGTTTTTTTAAGGTATCTAGATTGGTGGTTTGCTTATAAAAAATCACACCAGATCCACTAGAACGGAAGAGCTTTTCATCCTCATCTAAGTTGTTTTCAATCAGATAGGCAAGGGTTTTGATTTGATTGTCGCCAACTTCCTTATCATAAGAACGATTGATTTCTTCTATTTGGTCTAGTTCAATAAAAAGTAAACCATCATCTTTTTTCCCTTGTTTCTTGAGAAAATTGCGAAAGGCTGTTCGGTTAGGAAGTCCCGTGATAGGACAAGTATCTTTTTCTTTTTGGGATTGTTCATAGTCTTGTTTTAAGGTATCCGCCTCAAGTTTTAGAAGGTTTCGTTCATAGTCGATTTTCTTTTGTTCTTTTAAAATATGTTGGTAACGATGACGATAAGCTTCTGGTTTTTTGATTTGATAAATATTGGTGATTTTGTTGACTAAGGTTTCCAAACTATTGAGCCAAGCATCTCCCTTGTTTTTATGGATAATATCAAAAAACTGATTCCATAGATTGTAACCAGTCAAAGTAGAAGTAACTTCAGCTGGTGTAAAGGAAACGTTGATTTTTGTGTATTTAAAGACCTCTTCAATATCTTCTTTGCTGTAAAGGTTTAGTAGTCGAATGACCATCTGTGTTAAGATGTTTTCGTAATCATATTTACGGTTTTTCTTGACCACGTGCTCGACGGTGTTTGATGAATTGTAGAAGTCTAAGTTGTGAAGGAAATCAATGCTTTTTTTGACCAAGTTTTTGGGTATGATGGACCCATGTTGGGGACAAATACGGTCGATGTCCATCTTATAAAGTTCCTTCATAATTGGTCTTATAAAATCACTACTTGGCATGTAGTTCTCATGATACATGGCCATGGATTCCACATATTCTTCGTCTGCATAAAGTGACCAATTTTTGCTGTAACCACCAAACAAATCGCCACTTAAGAGCGATTTTGATAAAGTATCATAGGTAATAAAAGAACCCGCATAATGGGCGAAGAGGGTCATATAAAAATTTAAGGTTCTCTCTTTGGACAGTTTCAAGGTAAAATTGTGTTCTCTAACGAGATAATAAGGAGCGTCTAAACCGTAAAAGGCTAAAATGTCTTTTGTACGCCATTCGGTAATGATTTGATAATCTCCTAACTCCTGATCAAAAAGAGCCATAGATGAAGTTAAATCAGCGTCTGGATGGCTTAGTAAGACATATTGAATTTTTTTAAGATCAATCAGTTTCTTGACTTCTTCAAAAATGACATCAAAGTCTAAGATGTTTCCTGGTTCAATGAGTACACCTACATCCTTTTCTATCAGTAAATAGGAGTTGCAGTGAATATTTTCGTGACTATCTTTTTTGGCAATAAAATATAAACCATGCCCTAAATCTTTTACCATATTTTCACCCTTCTCTTGTCGTTACTTCTATTATAACAAATTTAATTCCAACAATAAAGATTTGAAAAATCCGTAAAAAGACCTTTCTATTTGGATAAAATTTGCTATACTATTGGTATGGGATATAGTTTATTAAAAAAGGAGGATGTCTATGTTAAAAAAGTATGAAGATAAGTACGTCATTTCTTATGAAGCGTACACAAATGTTCGAGGGAAGCGTAAATTTCTATATGCCTCAGATACAATTGAAGATTTGAAGGCACAAATGGAAAAGAATGCAAAGAATGACCCCTTAGAAGAAGACGTTCCATATGAAGACTATGAAAAAGATTTATATGAATAATGCTCCCACATTGTGGGAGTTTTCCATATCATGAAAAGGGTGTATATTATGGGAAAACGAAGTAAAAAGTTGCTTGGACTTGGTGTACTTTTACTAGCATTGCTTGGATTTATTCTTTGGCAAAACAACGATCTAGTGGTCTCTTCCTATGACCTTGAAGTTGGCTTGGATGAGGAGATACAGATTGTTCATTTGAGCGACTTACATGGTAAAGAATATGGGGAAAACAATGCAGAGTTAGTTGCGCTTGTAAAAGAGCAAAATCCTGATTTGATTTTCTTTACGGGAGATTTGGTTGATCAAAGTGATGAAAGCATTGATGAAGAGCTCGATTACTTAGCAGAGTTGCGAGGACTTGCGCCTGTCTATGTTGTCTTTGGTAACCATGACTATTGGTCGAACTTAGACCAAGATATAAAAACACGATTAACAGAGATGCACATTCGTGTATTAGACAATGAAGCAATCTACATGAACGTCAAAGGTCATCACATCCAATTGATTGGACTCAGTGATGAAGCGAGTGGAGAAGAAATTGCGCCTATTTTTGAAGAACTTGTGAATCCAAGTATGTACAACATCGTTTTGTATCATCAACCAAATGCCTTGGACCTATTTACAGAGCATGAGGTCGATTTAGTATTTTCTGGCCATGCTCATGGTGGACAAATACGACTTCCGTTTGTTGGTGGTCTTTATGCACCTAGTCAGGGACTTTTTCCAAGATACACAAGTGGTTTATATGAAGAAGAAGGCACAAGTATGGTGGTGTCAAGAGGACTGGCCAATAGTGTGATTCCAGTTCGTATTTTCAACCGCCCTGAAATTTTGGTAGTAACGATTGATTAGAAAAGTTCAACAACGTACATAGAATGCATAAAAAAGGGAACGCATAACAGCGTTCCTTCTTTTTATTCATCTGCAAAACGGTATCCAACACCAACTTCGGTTAAGATGTAGCGAGGATTGACCGTGTCTTTTTCAATTTTTCTTCGGATATTTCCCATGAAGACTCTTAATGATTGGTAGTCGTCTGTTGATGAGTAGCCCCATACCTTTTCTTGTATCATTCGATGAGTAAGTACACGCCCTTTGTTTTCAATCAAATAGCAAAGAATTTTGTACTCAATAGGAGTCAAGTGGGTTTCTTCTGAATCAATGAAGACCCTTCTTTTTTCAAAATCTACGAGCAGTTGATCAAACTCAAAACTAGTAGCAGAAGAAGTAGTGGAAATACGTCTTAATGCGACTCTGATTCTAGCTAATAATTCAACAGTACTAAAAGGTTTTGTGACGTAATCGTCTGCTCCTTTGTCTAGTGCAAGGACTTTTTCTTCCTCTTGATATCTTGCAGATATTATAATAATAGGTATGTTGGAATCCTTACGGATTTCTTCCAACAAGGAGAGACCCTCTATATCAGGTAAGCCCAAATCTAATAAAATAAGGTCTGGATTATTGCTTTTGTATAGACTAAGTCCACTATGTCCGAATTGAGTAGAAGTAATGGAGTATCCACTCGTTTTTAAAGCAATGGTTAGTAGATTTACAATACCCTTGTCGTCTTCAATTAGCAGAATAGATGGATTCATATTAACCTCCTTACAATGGTAGAGAAATGAAAAAAGTAGCACCACCATTTGAATTATTTTCAGCGTGAATCGTACCTTTATGTTTTTCGACTACTGACTTGCTTAAACTTAGACCAATTCCAATACCGCGATACTTATCACCGGCTTTTGAAGGTAAGGTAGCAAAATCATCAAAGATATGATCAATATTTTTATATTTTATTCCTCCACCATTGTCGGAGATTTCAATAACTATATGTCCCTTTTTGACATAATATTTTACTAAGATTTTAGTATGTTCGCGCGTATGCTGGACGGCATTTTGCAAAATATTTGTAATTACTTGAACCATAAGTTGTGCATCAATTCTTGCAATAATCACATCTTTGCTTGCATCAATATCTATCGTCTTAGTGCCTAAATTATGTTTGACTCTAGAAATTGACTCATTGATGATTTCATCTACACTTTCTTTACTTAATTTTAACTTGATGGCTTGATCTTGTAATTTTGTTATATTCAAAAGATTTTCCAAGAATAGTTTCATTTTATCAACTTCACTCACGATTTCTCTTAGAACTTCCTCTTCCGTGTTTTTATCTAATTTTCCAACTTGGTTCATTAAGAAACTCGAACCTGTTAAAATACTGGTCAATGGTGTCCTTAAATCGTGGGAAATGCTGCGTAAAATGAGATTTTTGAATTTCTCATTCTCTATTTCTAAACGCACTTTTTCTTCTTCATTAGCAGATTTTTCTCGATCCAATACAATAATTAAAAGACTTGTTAAAGCTTGGATTAAGTCAAGCTCATTTTTTGTCAGGTTAGAAGCCTTTGCATCAATAATTAAGGCGCCTTCATGATTTTTTTTGGACGACAATGGAAGAAATATATATGGTATTTCATTGTGATAGTTGGTCGAATATCCACACATATTTTTTGATAAAATGCAGTCGGTTAAAATAGTTGAGTACTCTGAGACTTGAAAATCATCTATGAGACTTATGATGTAGTCATTAGGTTTAAGATAAATAGCGGTATTAATATGCATGGTATTTTGCACAGTATGTGTAAAGTACTCACAAACTTTTTCAAAGGTTTTTAGGTATAATAATCCTTTTGTTGTATTGTATAACAATTGAATTCTTCGTTCATTTGTAATAGCACGTGATGCTTGAACATGAAGTTTCTGCATAATCGATGAGATTAAGAAAGAAACGATTAAGAAAATAGCAAGGGTTATAATGTATGTTTGATCTCGAATGATAAAAGTGAATCTGGGTTCAGTATAAAAGAAGTTAAAAACCAATACATACATAATAGCAATCAAGGTACCATAAAGAAAACTTTTGCTTTCCATGATGATGAGTACTATGGCTACGATGTATAGAAGTAAGATATTCTCAAGCCCGAAACCATACTCATAAAAAGAGAAACTTAAGAGTATTGATGCAATAAAAATATAAGAAATCTTCATTTCCAATTTTAAGAAAAGGGATTCTTTTTTCATGCAATCAACCTCTCTGTATAATTTTTTTTAGAAAGCCGACCAATACGATAAATACAATAATAAGCTCAAGTCGACCAACAAACATACCTAACATACTTATCCATAAGATACCAGTTTTTGCATGAAATGAAATAATGCCTACGGAAAATCCTACCGTTCCCATAGAAGAGGCAAATTCAAACGCACTGTCTCCTATCGAATAACCATAAAGTACAAAACCAAGAGTACCTAAAATAAAGACAAAGATGTAAAGGTAAGCGAATGCAAACGTATTTTGAATCATTTTATCGGACACAGTTTCTTTTTTATCAGTTTTTACAATCGTTTTTTGAAACACCATACGATTGCTGGATACACTCTCAACAAGGTACCAATATATAGATTTTAAAATCAAAATAAAACGAAACTGTTTCATACCACCAGCAGTGGAACCAATCCCACCACCAATCAACATAAATAATACCATAATCAAAATGAAAAAAGAAGAAAATTCTACCAGTGATTCTACATTTTGAAAACCTGTTGTAGTAGATGCTGATATGATTTGAAAGATTACAATACGAAAATTTGACCAAAAACTCGAAGACTGATCAAGTGTAAGAACTATTGTAATTATCGGTACAATAAACACGATGACTATGGCCATAAAATACAGTTCTACATGCTTCCTAATTCGTTTGATATTTCCAGTTAAAATATTATAATGGACTAAAAAGTTTGTCCCTCCTAGCATCATCAAGAAGATAATCACAAGGTCAATCCATACGTTATCATAATAAGCAATACTGTTCGCACGTGTCGAAAAACCACCAGTTGAGAGAGCAGCAATGGAATGATTGAACGCATCAAATAAAGGCATACCAGCAATCCAAAGTAATAAAGTTCCAAGGATAATATAAAAAGAATAGATGGTAAGAATCAATCGTGCAGATTTCACTAAGTTTGAACTTAACTTATCCTCGTGACCTTCTTGTTTATAAATCTGGTAACTGCTTTTATGGGATAAGACACTTACAAATAACAGTATGAGACCAACTCCACCTACAAACAATAATAGACTGCGGTAAAACAAGTAAAGATGTGGTCCATTTGTGACATCAAAAACACTTAATCCAGTAGTTGTTAAACCACTAGTAGCTTCAAAAAGCGCATGTACCAAACGAAAATCTTTATACAGCACAAACGGCATTGATAAGATGAAAATACTGAGAATCCAAATCAACAGAATCATCCAAAATGCATTTTTGCCGATGGTAATTTGAACGGTCTTGCTGTACAAAAAATAATAGAGTAAGTAACCAGTAAACAATGAGATAACTGAAGGGAGTATAAAATGCTTAGCGTAAATATACTCTTCAGGATAAAAAACTAAGAACACCAAAGGAATCAACATGATGACTCCAAATACCATAATAAAAATACCCAAATAGCCGAATAGGACTTTATTTTTTTGTGATAGGTTCAAAAATTCCATGTAAATCCTCTAAGTGACTTGTACGACTTACGATATACAAAATATCATTGGCTTTTAAGGTGGTATTTCCATCTGGTATGATGATGTTATCGTTTCTAAGAATGGCACTAATATTGATGGCTAAAGCAAGTTTTAGATCTTTAAGTTGGACTCCGACTTGTTTAGAAGCAGGTGTAAGAGTCAATTTCGTTAAGGTTACGAGATTATTGTCAATGTTTAGAAGTTCAAACAAGTCATTTGAAAGAGACTCTTTTTCTATATATTTTGAAACCAAATATGTAGAAGATAAAGCAGAGTCAATCCCTAATTTCATAAATATATCGACATCTTTTGGATTGCTAACAATCGAAACTGTACGTTTGACTTGAAATTCTTCTTTCGCAATTTTACAAGCTACAAAATTCTCTTCATCTTTGTGAGAAAGAGCAATGAAGATATCTGCATCTTTTACACCAGCTTCCTCCAGTACATATTTTTTGGTAGAGTCACCAAAATATATAGGAATGTCGTTGACTTTTGTCAAATATTCACAAACTTGTTTGTTGTTATTGATTACAATAAGTTTGTGGCTCTTGTGTTGAAAGAGCTTGATTAAAAAGTCTGCTTGACTTTTCCCTTCAGAGAGCACTATTTTCATGAGAATCCTCCTTCATTAAAATCAAATAGTTCTTTAAAACGTTTCATTGATAGTTCGAAAGGATAAATTGTTTTAATATTAGTTTGTTCAACCAATGAACCCTTTTTCATATCTCCTAAACGAACTACAACATGCTCAACAAAATAAATCATGTTTGCAACTTGTGCAATAAATATGTTTGTATTATCGTTGTTCGTGGTAACGATGACCATCTTTGCTTGTTTAATACCAACTTCTTCTAAGATATCAACATCATTGGCATCGCCAACGGACTTATACCCAGCGTAATTTTCTTTTAACTTACGAAAAGCATCTTCGTTTTGATCAATGATGGTGACATCGTGACCATTCATTGAAAGTTCTGATGCAATATAAGAACCAAGACGACCACATCCTATAATGAGAATCTGTTCTTTCTTCATTCAACATCTTCCTTATCAACATAAGAAATGCTAACTATGTAGTTTAAAGAGAAATATTCAAGACCATGAAAAGTGTCTAACTCAATCAAATTATCCTCAATGTTGACAACGATACCCACCACTGTTCGAAAACCGTGGAAAGTGTGTAGCGACAGTTTGACTTTGTGACCAATAAATTTTTGCAACATTAGTATCACTCCTTTATATAGATATTGTAAAATATTTCCTATAAAGATACTGTAAGTGAAAAACCTCTTTGTATAAAGATTTTATAAAGACCAATCATGTAGAAAAAATTCAAGGATGCTGAGATTTTTGAAAAATCCACATCAAAAGTTGGCAAATAATGCTGAAAGTGGTACAATATATGAGATACAATGAATTGTAAGAAAAATGGACTATGGTTTTTGAATAGTTTATGAATATAGGTGGTGTATTAATGGCTAAACATAAGAAAAATGAACCTACTAAAATGCATCCTACCCAAGTTTTGGTCTTAGGATTCTTATCTCTTATTGCGATAGGGACAATCCTTTTAAATTTACCGATCGCATCAAGGTCGGGGGAGAGTGTAGGATTTGTCAATGCACTGTTTACTGCGACAAGCGCTGTTTGTGTAACAGGTCTTGTTGTGGTTGATACACTCACGCATTGGTCAACCTTTGGACATATAGTTATTCTCCTATTGATTCAAATAGGAGGACTAGGGTTTATGACCTTAGGAACCTTATTTGCCTTTATTGTAGGTAAGAAGATATTCTTAAAAGAACGTATGTTGATGAAAGAAAGTTTGAATCAATTTAGTGTTTCTGGAGTTGTTCGGTTGACCAAGTATATCCTTATTATGACCTTTATTATTGAAGGAATAGGGGCGGTACTTTTATCAACGGTCTTTATTCCTGAACACGGATTGCTTAAGGGTATATGGTATAGTATTTTCCATTCCATAAGTGCCTTTTGTAACGCAGGATTCTCAATCATTGGAAACTTCCAAAGTTTGACTCCTTATGTAAACAATCCAATTATGACCATGACGGTCGTTATGCTTGTTGTTCTTGGTGGTATTGGATTTGTGGTCATCTTAGAAGTCTTGGAGAAAAAATCATTCAAAAAGTTTTCTCTTCATACAAAACTTGCCCTGACGATGACGGCTGCCTTGCTTATTCTTGGCTTTCTTGCTATGATAAGTTTAGAATTTAACAATCCAGCAACCATGGGAGACTTACCATGGCATGGGAAAATACTTTCTGCAATTTTCCATTCGGTTACACCAAGAACTGCTGGATTTAACACCCTACCTATGGGGTCTATGACCGTAGCTGCCTTGTTTATTACCATGGTCTTTATGTTCATCGGTGGTTCTTCAGCTGGTACTGCTGGTGGGGTAAAAGTTACGACAGTAGGGTTGGTTATTGCCGGTGTTGCCTCAGAAATCAAGGGGAAAAATGATATTGAAGCATTTGAAAAACGTATACCACTCCACCAAATCATTCGAGCGATTGCCATCATCGGATTGTCACTTGGTGTAGTTATCTTGGTGATTATGGTGTTAAGTATCACTGAGCAAAATGCAAGTTTCTTAGAAGTCATGTTTGAAGCAATTAGTGCCTTTGGCACGGTTGGGTTATCTCTTGGTATCACAACAGAATTAAGTGTTATTGGAAAAATCGTCGTCGCTATTACAATGTTCTTTGGACGTGTAGGGCCATTAACTATATTCTTGGCCTTAGCACAAAGACGTCAAAAAAATATGGGTACCTTACGTTATCCAGAAGAAAAAATCATCATTGGGTAGGAGGCTATAAAATGAAGCAAATATTAGTGGTGGGTGCTGGTCGTTTTGGATCAAGTATCGCACATAATTTAAACAAAATGGGGCATGAGGTGATGGTCGTTGATCGCAACGAAGACATCATCAATGAACTTTCTGAAGAATCCATCTATTCGATGCAGGGAAATGCGACCAATGAATCAACCATTAAGGCCATTGGTGTGAGTAATTTTGATACTTGCGTAATCGCGATTTCGGATATTCAAACATCGATTTTGATTGGAATCTTACTAAAAGAAGCAGGAGCACAGCGTATTGTAGCCAAAGCACAAAGCGATTTGCATGCGAAGGTACTTTACCGTATTGGGATCGACAAAGTCGTCTTCCCTGAACGCGATATGGGGATGAAAGTTGCCCAAAGTTTGGTGTCAAAAAACATCATGGATTACATTGAACTATCTGAAAATACATCCATTGTCGAAGTGATTGCCTTAGATGAATGGGTTGGGAAAACACTCGTTGAACTCAACATGCGTGTGCAATATGGATTAAACGTCATTGCCATTAAAAATGGGGAAGACATCAATATTTCTCCTTTGGCAGATGCGAAAATTAAAAAGAATGATGTCTTATTTGTTTTAGGAACCAAAAAAGACTTAAATAAAATCAACAAAAAGCTTTAATGGTTTGTATAGGGGGGATGTAAGGTGATTATAGAACTCTATGAGGGGATTATTTGGGTATTGTTTGTCTTTATGATAGTGACCGCTCTTAAAACTAAGACAGAAAAGGGATTTGATTCCTTTGAAGTTGGTGGAAAGTGGGGTATCGCAAATTATATATTTAGTGGTCTCTTTGTCTTTATGACGGTGGGGATAGTTTTCTTTTATAATTATGATCCACACGAGGTCTTTGTGGATAAACAGCATGACTACATACCCTTACTGATTGGACAAGTTGTCTTGAGCGCTGTTGTACTCGTTTTTAGTAGATTAGCAAAATATATGTTTTAAAGCACGATTTCTCGTGCTTTTTTTGTTCAAACCGACAAATTTTTTCTTTTTGAAAACGTTTGTATGATTTTTCTCGAAAATATTGTATAATAGAGTTAACAAATACTTCATAGATTGACACAAAAGAAAAATAAAAATCATAGGAGGCAAACATGGAAATCGAGAACCAGGATTATCAGTTATACGAGATTTATTCAAACATTGCCAATAAGGAAAGATTTTATGATTCAGATGTGATGAAATTACTGGAAGATAAGTTTTATGAGCAAGACGTTGATTTTTCAAGAATTGAGTTTAAACCATTCAGGGATGACGTAGCCAAGAAACATACAGGCTATGCCATTGAATCACACAACGGAAAAATCCGTTCTAAGTATGTCCACGATGGATTACCAAATCCAAACAAGATTATGCAAGATAAGTTGAACGATTACCAAGAAGAAAAACATTATACAAGACATATGTATATGATCGACAAAAAGAAAATGGATGGCCATTTGGATCCATGCATTGGTCGAATCGTCGATTACGAAATACCAGTGAAAAGAAGTAGTGAACCTTCACTTGCCAAGTATAAACTTGGAAAAATTGATTTAATGAGTGAAACAAAAGATCATGTCTATTTGATTGAAGCCAAGAGTAAACACTCTAGAGAACCATTACACAAAGCCGTATTTGAGCTTATTACCTATGTCAATATGATTTCGAGAACCAAACTAATCCAGGACTACAACAATGCGAAACGTAACGCATTTTTATATAATCATAATAAGCATGATATCAAACCCGCTATTATGATCTTTAAAGACACCAAACCGTATCATGATTTGCGTGCACTTGATCCGAACTCTTTATTAGGAACCTTAATTTTGCATTACGGAGTCAAGTTCTTTATACTAGAAAATCATGAGTACTATGGAGACTATGTCCTAGTAGAAGAGTAGAATTTTTCTACTCTTTTTTTTTGGAAAGTGCTACAATGAAACTAGGAGGTGCATCTATGGAAGCCTTACTTTATGAGAAACTAAATCACAAAAACGTCCGTTGTCATGTTTGTGAACACCACTGTTTGATTAAAGAAGGTAAGAGAGGTCTATGTGGAGTTCGTGAGAATATGAAAGGCGAACTTATTGCCCTCAATTACCCGTACACCATAGCCGCAAGTATCGACAATATTGAGAAAAAACCCCTAAGACAATACTTACCCCAGACCAAAACCTATTCCTTTGCGACCGAAGGCTGTAACTTTTCTTGTCCTTGGTGCCAAAACCATCCCATTGCCTTAGACAACAAAACGGGAATACTTAGGGGCACAAAAATACCTCCAAGCCAACACGTAGAAAGGGCCTTAAGATACCAGTGTCCAAGTATATCCTATACCTATACAGAACCAACCATTTTTTTAGAATATGCCTTAGAAACGATGAAATTAGCGAACAAGAAGGGCCTAAAGAATATTTGGGTGACCAATGGTTATATGACCATGGATACCTTGTCGTTGATTTTACCCTATTTAGATGCGGTGAACATCGATTTGAAAGTCGCTAGTGAGGAAGATTACAGGACTTATACAGGTGGCTCGAAAGAAATTGTTTTGCGCAACATAGAATACCTAAAAAGAGCCAAGGTTCATGTGGAAGTAACTTGTTTACTTGTCCCAGAAATAAACACAAAAGAAGATCAAATAGAGCAAATGTTGGAAGACTTGCATGACATCTTAGGGAATAAACAGCCCTTGCACCTATCAAGGTTTTATGGTGCATACAAGTTATCAGATGTCCATCCAACTAGTAGAGAAGTCTTATACCAGGCGGAACATATGGCCAAAGATATGGGCTTTGAATATGTCTATCTAGGAAACATGTAAAGGAGGTTATCATGGCTTTAGTAGAGGCATTTTTCTTACCACATCCACCAATTATTATCAACGAAATAGGTGGGCAAGAAACAAGACATGTGCAACAGACGATAAAAAGTTACCAAGAGGTCGCTTTAAAAATAAAAGATTTGCAGGTAGATACTATGATCTTCCTTACACCCCACAATGCAAATTATCAAGATTACTTTCATGTATCTCCTGGCCCAGCTGCCCAAGGTTCCTTTCATGCTTTTGGCCATCCCGAACTTTCTTTTATAGTCGAATACGATGAAGAACTAAGAGAGAACATTATACAAGAAGCAAGCAAACAGTCTATACCCATAGGATACTTAGGAGAAAAAGATGCAAGGCTAGACCATGGTGTCATGGTTCCATTATCCTTTATCAAAGGCAAGGCTAAAATTGTCCGCATTAGTATTTCGGGGCTAACTAAGGAGGTACATTATAACTTAGGAAAAGCCATTCAACAAGTAGCTCACCAATCAAAGAAGAGGATTGTCTTTGTTGCTAGTGGAGACTTATCTCACGCCCTTAAAAAAGATGGACCATATGGATACAAAAAAGAAGGACCAATCTTTGATGACTATATAAAGAAGGCCTTAGCTAAAGGAGACTTTACGTCTATCTTAGGTGTAGATACAAGACTTGCAGACCTAGCAAAAGAATGTGGACTTCGCTCCCTCTTTGTCTTGGCAGGTGTCCTTGATCAACAGGAGATATCGTCGAATTTATTGTCCTATGAAGGTCCTTTTGGTGTAGGATATGCAGTCGCGAATTTCACGGTAATAAAAGAGAACGAAAATAAGCAATATTTGCGTGCTTACCAAGAACAAGTCGCTAGTGAGTTAAAGAAACGTAGGGAACAAGAAGATAGGTATGTACGCCTTGCTAGAACATCACTCGAACATTATCTCAAGTACCATGAGTATCTTCCAATCAATAAAGAACTAGAAGAACAACTAATCAATGAAAAGGGCGCGGTTTTTGTCACCATTAAAAAAGACGGGAAATTGCGTGGTTGTATTGGAACCTTAGCCCCAACCAAAGAGTCCATCGCTGAAGAAATCATCCATAACGCCGTGTCCGCTGGACTCAGAGATCCAAGGTTTGAAAAAGTTCAAGTTGAAGAACTCGGTGAACTAAGCTATAGTGTGGATGTTCTATCGACTCCAGAAGAAATTGACAACCTAGACCAGTTAGATCCCAAACAATATGGTGTCATTGTTTTTGCGAGTGGAAAAAGTGGCTTACTCTTACCAAATTTAGAAGGGATAGACACCGTAGAAGAACAAGTAAAGATCGTCAAACAAAAAGCCAATATCCAAGATGGTGAACCCTATCACATGAAGCGATTTAAAGTAGTAAGACATCTATAAAAAAAGGCCCTTAAAGGGCCTTTTTAAAGGGTTAAATCTCGTTTTTTATAGTAATAGTAGAGTCCAGTAAAACCGAGCAAAGTAAGAAGAATGGTCATAGCGAGGAAGATCAAATCAAAGTCACCATTCATCATTTTATCCGCTGGGAAAAACTCAAAAGGTGTTAAGTATTTTAAAAAGTCCGCCTTATCTACAAATCCAATCAGCATTGAAACCATAAAACTAGCAATTAAAAACCCTATGGTGATGCTGCCAGATAATTTGTATTGCTTTAATATACTAGATAAAAACATTCCAATACTTAGGAATATCAGCTGTGTGAGAAAGACTCCCAAACTTAAATATAGGGCGAACTCGTAAAAATCGCTGGTTAAATCAAAGCGAACGTAAGCTAAGATATTTACACCCACCGCAACAAGATTTATGAGGATAATATAGACAAGTGCTACAAATAGTTTACTATGAAGGACCTTATTTCTAGATACAGGCATAGTGAACAAAAACTCAGCAGTTTTATCTTTTTCCTCTTTGGAGATAATATTGCTTCCCAGTAATCCAGCGTAAATACTTAAGGGCAAATAAATATAAATTGATACCAAAGCCAAAAACCCTTTTGGTGTTGTCATGTTTTGCACCTCTACTCCAAGGGCTTGGAACAAAGCTTCAAAAGTAGCCATGGCCTCAACGATATCCGGGTTGTTATGGTAGGCTTCAAACTCAGTAGAGGCGGTTAAGAAAATAAGCATGAGTGCCCCTGACCAAATCAAAAAACCTTTTAAGTTTGCACGGAATTCTCTTTTTACAATATTCATCAACTCACCTCACAAAGACTTAATATTTCGCTTCAAATATAGGTAGTAAGAACCAATGAAGGAACATATAATCACAAGTAATGAAATCCATATACGCTGATAATTCATTGCCCCATGAATAAAGATATAGTTGGGATCAAAATGCGCAAATGGAGAAAGAATTTTTAAGAAATCAGAACTAATCATCATTCCTAAAGAAGACACAATATAAAAGCCAAATCCTAAACTCATTGCGTAGGCTAGCACACTGGATACTTTCTTTACAAATACACTAACCACCATACCAGCACTTAAGAAGAAGAGTTGGAATAAGATGGTTGCCCCTATTAAAACAAAGGTAGAAGAAGCATCAATTTGCCCTCCTGAACGAAACAGCGCAAGAGAAAGAAAACTTACACCCAGTAAGACTAGGTCAGTAAGCAACATACTAGACAAAACAGCCAGCAATTTATGTCTGTATATATGGGTACGAGAAATTGGCTTTGTTAGTAAAAAATCCGCCGTTAATTCTCGTTCTTCTACACTCAATATATGAAAACCATAATAGGCCATCTGAATAGCAATAGGAATCATCACAAAGGAAAAACTAAGAGCAAAGTAACCCATAAGTTCTGTAAAAGGCAAATCACTATTCATCCCGAAAAAGGCCAAAAATTCTTCAGGATATTGACTGATCAACTCTTCCATAGCTAAGGAATCAGAACCAAACACAGGGAAAAAGGACATAAATAAGAAGAGTCCAGCAGCCAAACTAAGAGACCATATAAGAACAGAAAAGCGTAGCTGTTTTAACTCAAATAAAAAGATATTCATCCAATCACCTACTCGTAATAATGCATAAAGATTTCTTCTAAGGTCGGTTCTTCCACAAGCAAATCTTTTACTGGTTTTTTGGCCACCGCTTTTATAATATCATTGACATCTCCTTTGAAGAAAAAGGAAATTTCATGATCACGTTCCTGTAATTCACTAACACCCTCGATATTAAAATCTTTTTTATCTAGATCTTTCCCGCGAACAGTTATTTTCTTATAGGTATCTTCTTTTAAGGTTTTAATATCTTGTATATCAATGATCTCCCCTTCTTTTATAATCGCAACTCGGTCACAAAGTTGTTGGACCTCACTTAAAATATGCGAACTAAACAAGACCGTTGCACCTCGGCGATTTTCTTCTTTGATTAACTGAAAGAATTTTTGCTGCATCAATGGGTCTAACCCACTCGTTGGCTCATCTAAAATAATCAAATCAGGCGAATGAAGTAAGCCTTGAACAATCCCAACTTTCTTTTTGTTACCATAGGATAAGTCTTGGATTTTTCTATCAAGATCTAATTCCATCGTGGAGGCCAATTCTTCAATACGTTCTTCACAGTCGTGTTCATAAAAAGAAGCAGAGTACCTTAATAAATCAATGACCTTCATTTTGTCGTAATAAAAAATTTCCGAAGGCAAGTACCCAATATTCTTTCGAATCTCAGGACCATGTTTTATGGCATCTTTCTCAAATATATCAACAGAACCACTCGACGGATAAATCAAACTAAGCATGGTTCGAATGGTTGTTGATTTTCCTGCTCCATTCGGACCGATAAATCCAAAAATCTCTCCTTTTTTAACCGAAAAATCAATGTTTTTACATCCAACCACATCACCATAATATTTTGTTAACTTATGAAATTCAATGACGTTCACTTTGTTACCTCCTTGTGTCTTATATCCTTTATTCTACCTTTTTTTAAGACTTAGTTCAATAAAACTTGTCAATGCCTTCATAATTGTCTACAATAAGTAAAAGGAGGAACTATGAATAAAGAACAATTAACAGATATACCAAGCTACGATCTTGGTGATATTATCTTACGTCCAATTCAGTTTTCAGACTACAAAGATATGTTTGCATATGGGTCGGATGATGAAGTAACCAAGTATCTATCATGGTCTTCATTCCAAAGCCTAGATCAAGCCAAAACAACCATGAACAAAGTCTTTTTATCGAGACCAGAAAGAAACTTACCACTGGCACATGCAATTGTCCATAAGAAGACAAACAAGATGATAGGAACTTGTGATTTTCCATCCGTTAATTGGGAAAAGAAAGTCGCTACTTTGGGGTATTGTTTATCTAGAGATTACTGGGGCTTAGGCTATATGACAAAAGCAGTGAAACAAATCATTTCTTTTGCCTTTGACTATTTAGGAATAGACAAGATAAGAGTCCAACATCATCCAGATAATTTGGGAAGTAAAAACGTCATCTTAAAAACTGGATTTACCTATGTGGAAGAGATATATAATTCATCACTTGCTATGGTCTTACCGACCTATGAACGAAAAAAATAGACCAACTATGTTTAGGACATAGTTGGTCTATTTTCATGTATTATTGGCGGAAGCCTTTCCAAACGAGTTCGAAAGAAGAATCAATAAAGTGATCAATATCACTTACTTCATCACTTTCTAAAATAAACTTTGTCGCTGCATGAATGGCATTGTCAATATAAATCATTGAATATTCTGGATATTCTTTGCATATGGTACTTGGTGAGATAGAAGCAAGGATGGTTTGACGAAACTGTTTATACGCATCCATGGCTTTCTCATGTTTAAACTCTTTTTTAAATGGAGAAGAGCAAAATAACTCAAGATAGTGAAACTCTTCAGGATTGTCAATCCCCCATTTTATAACGGTTCTCCACATGGATTTTAGATTGTCGTGTTCGCTAAAGTTTTCTTCCAATTGCTGGATAAACACTTTTCTAGAATGAATCTTTACGTGGATGTAAATTTCTTGAATCAATGCTTCTTTGGTTGGAAAGTAATTAAAGAGTGTTCCTACACTGATTTTCGATTTCTTTGCAATCTTTGATGTCGGTGTAGCGTGAAATCCATACTCATTAAATAATTTCATCGCTGTATGCAAAATATGTCTACGTTTTGCTTCGTCCATGTTAACCCTTCTTTCAATTCACTGCAATTTGCATTTTACGCCTCTAAACTCGATTTGTCAAGTAATCATAGACAAGTTTTTTTAAGGAGAAGAGCCAAAAACCCTTACATTGTTTATGCAAATATTATATATAATATTTCACTGAAAAAACTTGCAAAACAAGAAGAATAACATTTTCTAAAAAGTGACTAATCAGTCATTTCATCCCTTTGTTAAGGCGTTTAAAAATAATGAAAAATTTTCATATAAAAAAATACCGACTTTTTCCCACACCTATCCCCTTCTCAGTCTATAAGTGACTAATCAGTCAAAAAATAATCCTTTAAAAGCCCTTGACAAAGCCGTTTATAGGAGTATAATTCGTATTGGTAAGCCCACAAATGATTTGTTTCAACATCGCGCGGATGAAACTGTCATTTTTTTGTGGCTTTCATTTTGAGCAGAAAAAGAGGAGTGACACTATGATGTTATTAAGTGGAAGTATTCATGGTGATATGTCAGGACTGATCATCAACCTAGGAGTCATCATTTTACTAGGTATGTTGTTTGGGCGTATCGCGGAATACTTTAAAATACCAGCGATTACAGGATATTTAATTGCTGGATTGATATTGGGGCCAATTAGTGGCTTTGTAAGTTTAGAAGAATTAGAAGAAATGTCGATCATTTCAGATATTGCCTTAGGATTCATCGCCTTTCAAGTAGGGAATGAGCTTTGGTTTGGTAAACTGAAAAACTCTGGCATGAAGATTGTCATTATCACCGTTGTGCAAGCAGTCTTTACAACAGCAGTTGTAACCTTGTTGACCTTATTCTTTGTTGATTTATCCGTCGCAATTGTGTTAGGAGCGATTGCCGCAGCTACCGCTCCTGCACCGATTATGATGATCATCAAAAAATATCGTGCAAAAGGAGAACTAACTGATACAATCTTACCAGTCGTCGGATTAGATGATGCGGTTGGTGTTATTATGTTTGGGATTTTATTATCCATTAGTGTAAGCATGTTAGATGTAAGTGCCACAAAAGCTTTAGGACTGTGGGAACTGGTTCGTGAACCTTTAATGGAGATTCTCATCAGTATTGTTTTAGGTAGTGCCATAGGGTTTATCTCTGGGTTCGCTATTAAGACCATATCACCGAATAGAGAGCGCCAAGAGAAGAACTTAAACATTATTGTAATTTCGGTATTTTTAACAACTGGTACCGCATTATTCTTAGGAGCTTCACCAATATTAACTCCGATGATTGCTGGTACAGTTGTAACCAATATGATCAACAAAGAATGTTACGTCTTAGAAGAGGAAACCATTCGTTTCTTTGTTCCACCAATTATGATTGCCTTTTTCACCATAGCGGGAGCACAACTACAGTTTGATGTTGTCTTTGCTGCTGGTATGGTTGGTCTTATTTATATCGTAGGTCGCATCATCGGTAAAATGGCTGGTGCCTATCTCGGTACCGCAGCCGTTAAGAGTTCGCATGCAGTGAAACGATTTTTAGGAGTTAGCTTATTACCACAATCCGGTGTAGCGATTGGTCTTAGTATCGCTGCCTTCAATGAGTTATCTGCAGTATCCACTGAGCAAGCACTGATTGTGAAAAACGTGATCTTAGCATCTGTTTTATTTTTCGCACTAACAGGACCAGTACTTGTAAAAATAGCTTTTACAAAGGCAGGAGAAATAGAAGAAAGCAAAGAAGAGAAGGTGATTCCATGGAAAAATTCGCACGCATATCAAGACTAACCGATGAATACTTGCACGGTACTCTGCATAAACTCGTCATGCAATATGAAGGACCAGATAAAATACATGTCGTAGTGTCTTACGAAGACCGCAATGATTACTGGTTTGATTATGAACTTGATGTGAATATGCTAAATCACCAAGTAGATTTTAACTCTCATCGTTTAGCAAGTACTCTTGAAAAGGTACAAGTAGCTAGAGATATACAGTTTGAACACGCTTTACAAGAACTCTTCTTGTAGAGAAAACCTTGCATTATTCCATGATGGGCGTATAATTTAATTGGAATAAGAAAGGTGTGGACCAATGAAAAAATATTTAGAAGTAGCCAAGTTAACAAAAGACTATTTGGGTGGAGAACTACAAAAACTCTCGATCAATTATGAAAATCCCACCCTAGCGCATGTGGAACTGCTTTACAAAGATGCTTCCGATTTTCAACTAGATTACCAAGTAGATGTCCATATGAAGAAGCAAGAACTTGTCTTTTGCAAACATGAACTAACCAATCCGTTTGAAGAAACGAAATTGGGTCGAAACAAGGAATTTGAACAAGCTCTTTTTGACTATTTATTGAACCCATAAACGCGCAAGAAAAGCACGAGATATCTCGTGCTTTTCTATATTATATAGGTTATTCACTATCCATCATTTTGTCCACCATATGGGACATTTGATGGAACATCTCCTTCGTTCCCTTATTTGTTGACTCGTACTTTTTACTATACTCCTCTTTGATTCCAAGCTTACTTGATTCTTTTTTTACATCGATGTTTGCCCCTAAAAAGACAAAGTCATGTCCTTTTTCTTGTTCCGCTTCGATGAGACGGTGGATTGCATGATATGTAAACCTTGTACTTGAATTTTCCTGACCATCTGTTGTGATGATATAGATGGTTTTTTGAGTTTTATCTTCAAAGCTTCTCGTATGATTGGTATCTTCAATACTAAGGCCAATGGCATCCAGTAAAGCAGTAGACCCTCTTACTTGGTATTGGTTCTTTGATAAGTAAGCTTGCTCAAGTGGTACTTGTTTATAGAGCATAGTAAACTCATGATCAAAAAGAATTGTAGTGACCCGGGTATTCTTTTTATCTTTTTGTGATTGTAAGAAACTATTGTAGCCACCCACCGTGTCGTCTTCAAGACCAGCCATGGACCCACTTCGATCAATGATACAAACTAGATGAAAAGTTCTCATATCTTCACCTCCTTATGCTATAATGATAACAAAGATTAGAAGGGATGTGGTCGCTTTGGAGGCGACAAGTACAAGAGAAATGCTAGAGCGTTATATTGAACAACATTATATAGAAGACCAAGTGTTCCACCATAGAATGGTGGACTATTCAGAAATCGATATTCCTTCTACTAGGCCTTTTTCAACCTATCTTTTTTCTTTGATGGATAAAAAGCAAGTGGATGATGTTAGCCTCTATAAGAAGGCACAAATCGATCGCCGTCTTTTTTCGAAAATGCGAAGCAACAAAGATTATCAACCTTCCAAAAAGACTGTTTTTAAGTTTATACTGGCACTTGAACTAAACTATCAAGAAGCCAAAGAGCTATTAGAATACGCTGGTTTTTCCTTTAGTCGGAGTAGTCAATTTGATTTGATTGTTGAGTTCTCTGTTAAACATGAAATATTCGATGTAGATACAGTAAATGAACTCTTATATTCCTATGTAGAAGAGACCCTATAATATAGAAAGAAATGAGGATACATGATGAAGAAGTTATGGATAGTACTTGTAGTGGTATTACTGAGTGGGTGTACAGTTGTAAGTAGGGAGGAAGAACCCCCAAGGGATGAAATAGTGAAAGATGACCCACCTTTGGAGAGTGTAGAAGACAACATAACACAATTGTTAGAAGCTATGACCTTAAGAGATAAAGCTGCACAAATGGTGCAAGCAGAGCGTAGTAGTATAAGTCCAAGTGACCTAGCACACTATCAGATAGGATCCATCCTAAGTGGCGGAGGAAGCCATCCTACCGATGTCGAAGATTCCTATGAAGTTTGGTTATCCATGGTGAGAGACTACCAAGAGGCAGCTACCTCTAGTGGACACAATATTCCTATCCTTTATGGGGTAGACGCAGTGCATGGACACAACAATTTGTATGGGGCAACGATTTTCCCGCACAATATTGGACTAGGTGCTGCGGGGGAGGAAGACTTAGTCTACCGTATTGCAAAAGCAACCGCAGAGGAACTCTTGGTGACTGGAATTCCTTGGACCTTTGCACCTGCCTTAAGTATTGTACAAAACATCGCTTGGGGACGTACCTATGAAGGGTATGGAGAGAGTCCAGAACTGTTTGAACGTTTAACAAAAAGCGCCATTCTTGGCTTTGAAGAACATGGTGTTAGTGCTACTGCCAAACACTATCTAGCAGACGGGGCCACCTTGAATGGTGTTGACCAAGGAGATGTTTGGTTGAGTGAAGAAGTGCTTAGAGAGGTCTTCTTATTACCATATATTGAAGCAGTAGAAGCTGGTGTAGACACCATCATGATTTCTTTTTCATCAATTAAGGGGATGAAAATGCATGAACATGATTACTACATCAATACAGTTTTAAAAGGAGAACTTGGTTTTGAAGGATTTGTGATTAGTGACTGGAATGCCATTCATCAATTGTCTGGTAGCTATGAAGATCAAGTAGAAAAAAGCATCAATGCTGGGGTTGATATGTTGATGGAGCCTTATACATGGAAAGAAGCAATTGATGCTATTGTATATAATGTCAATCAAGGATTGATTTCTGAAGAGCGAGTGAATGATGCAGTATCACGTATCTTACGGGTTAAGTTTGCACGTGGTTTATTTGAAGAAAGTGTTCCTACACTAGATCCATCATATTTATATAACGAGGACCATAAAGCACTTGCTAGAGAAGCGGTGCAAAAAAGTCTTGTCCTTTTAAAAAATGAAGGTAATGTCCTACCTTTAAGCAAGGAATCTTCCATCTATCTTACTGGAAAAGGAAGTGACCATGTAGGCTATATGTCTGGTGGTTGGACAAGTTATTGGCAAGGAAATACTAGTCCAGATATAGGTGTTGGTACGTCCATAAAAGATGCCTTTGCAATGGTCTTAGGTAACCATGGTGGAACATTAAGTAATCATTATGAACTGGCTGATACAGTGGTCGTTGTCTTATCCGAAGTTCCTTACACTGAAGGAGTTGGGGACAATCCATTCCCTACCCTAACATCTCATACAGCTGATCTAGGAAACCAAGCTGCCCTAGATATGGCGAAAGAGGCACAGGAAGCAGGAAAAGAAGTGGTTGGACTTTTACTTAGTGGTCGTCCTATGTTATTAGAAGATAACTTACAGTATTTTGATGCTTTTGTAGCCGCATGGTTACCAGGTAGTGAAGGTGGACTTGGTATAAGTGATGTCTTATTTGGAGATGTAAACTTTGTTGGACGTTTGTCTTATACTTGGCCAAAAACGGTTGAACAACTAGGTTACAATGTGTTGCGAGAAGATTACGACCCAAATCTTGTATTATTTCCTTATGGGTATGGCCTACAGTATGATGAATAAAAAAAAGACAAGTGCAAACTTGTCTTTTAATATCGGTCTAAATCAATGTCATAAGTAGATGCAGGTTCTTTTCGCATGGATGCGACTAAGACCTTGTGTAATCGTTCTAACACACCAAGGATTTGACGTACTTCCCGCTCTCCTCGTTTGGAATAGCGCATAGCGTCTGCTTCATCTCTCGCATTTAAACGGTGGGTATCCATTTCAGATTTTTCTACATTGAGTAATTCCTTGCAGTCGTATATTTCGGAATCTAGTATTTGTAAGGCTGCTTTCTTATTGGATTTTTCAAGTATATAAAGTTTGTACAAGATAAAGAGTAAACGATACTTACTATAGAGCGCTAAGTAGAGCAAATATAGGTAAAACAACACGAATACCAATAGAAATGGTGTAATGGCAATCATCATAATGGAAAAAAAGATGGTGGATCCAATGAAAAAAATACTTAAGAGTAAGTATAAGGTGCTTCGCCAAAGTAAAACAGAAATCAATTCTTTTCGAAAACTAGACATGGTATCCCTCCTATGGCTTAAGTATAAAGTATATGTTCCATAAAATCAAGAAAATAATTTTTATGTACAAAAATAATTTTTAGGTTATAAGAAAAATATATGTTTATTATAAAAGGAGTTTTTTCTTTTTTTTCTTAGTAATTTTCCTAATTTTTTTCCACATTGTTGGCTTAGTTTAGAAAAGTCGAAAAAAATCCAAAAATGGGCTTGGAATTTTCAGTATTTATGATATGATAATTGTGTAATAAGTAACACTAGGGCTATTGAGGATGCATCGCTTTACTATTTTCAATAGTCTTTTCAAAAAACAATATTTGAAAACGCTTGTATACAAAAATATTTCTTGCGAAGTCAAATACTTAAGGATACTATTTTAGTAAGGAGAATACGATGAAAAAAACTGTCTTACATAAACACCATCTTGCATTGGATGCGGTGATGACCGAATTTGCCGGTTATGATATGCCACTAAGATATACTTCAATTACAGAAGAACATGACTTTGTTCGCAACAAGGCAGGGGTCTTTGATGTGTCGCATATGGGTGAGTTTTATATCAATGGTAAAGAAGCAACAAAGTTTGTCGATTACTTATTTACCAATGATGTCGCTTCTATGAAGAATAAACAGGTTCTATATGGGATGATGTGTTATCCGAGTGGAGGAGTGGTTGACGATCTCTTGGTGTATAAAGTCAATGATGAATCTTATATATTAGTGGTGAATGCTTCAAATATAGAAAAGGATTTTGCTTGGGTAGTCAAGAATAATTCCTTTGACTGTGTGGTGTCCAATGAGTCAGATAAGGTAAGTGAGATTGCCTTGCAAGGACCACTCGCAGAAGCGATTCTTAGAACGCATACATCTTATAAGTTAGAGGAGTTAACATTTTTCACCTTTGACTATATGAAAATCGATGGGAAAGAAGTCTTAGTATCAAGAACAGGATATACAGGAGAAGATGGATTTGAGATTTATGGATCTGCGGAGGATATTGAGCAAATCTTTGTATCCTTACTGCATGATCGTGAGGATATTGCTCCTTGTGGCTTAGGTGCAAGGGACACTCTTCGCTTTGAGGTAGCCTTGCCACTCTATGGACAAGAACTTACCAAAGAAATTACACCATTAGAAGCTGGACTTAGCTTTGCCGTGAAACTAGAAGCTGGTGATTTCATTGGTAAAGATGTCTTAGTGAAACAAAAAGAAGAAGGCTTAAGACGTAGAATTGCTGGATTAGAAATGCTCGATAAAGGAATTTTACGAAATGGGTATAAGGTCTTTAGTGGTGACCAAGAAGTTGGTGAAATTACCACCGGATATAAGTCGCCATCGACTGGGAAAACAGTAGCTCTTGCGATGATTGATAAACCATATGATAAACTTGGAACGAAGTTGCAAGTTGATATTCGTGGAAAACGAAAAGAAGTAGTGGTAAGAAAGAAAAAATTCTATAGCAAACATTATAAAAAGGAGGAAACAAAATGAGTAAAGTAGTAGACGGATTGTATTATGCATCAACCCATGAATGGGTAAGAGTAGAAGGTGACTATGCTTTTATCGGAATTTCTGATTATGCACAAGATTCTCTTGGAGAGATTGTCTTTGTGGAATTGCCAGAAGTGGATGATCAATTGGATAAAGGGGAAGAATTTTCCACCATTGAATCAGTAAAAGCTGCGAGTGACATCTTAGCACCGATTACGGGAACAGTTGTCTTAGTCAATGATGAATTAGAAGATAGTCCAGAACTCATTAATGAAGATCCATATGAAAACTGGATCGTCAAAGTAGAAATGGAAGACAAAAGTGAATTAAACGCTTTATTAAGCGCTAGTGAATACGAAGACTCAATCGAATAATAGAATGGAGGAATAGATATGTTCAAATATCTACCCCATACATCAGAAGACATAAAAGAAATGCTTGAAACCATTGGGGTTTCTAGCATGGATGAGTTATTTCGTGAGATTCCTGAGGCCTTGATGAATCCATCATATGATGTCCCATCATCGCACAGTGAACTGGAGTTAAAAAGAAGAATGAATGAGCTCGCAAAGAAAAATTTAGAGCTCATTCCTTTTGTCGGGGCAGGGGCGTATGATCATTATACGCCAAGTGTTATTCGCCCGATCATTGAACGTCAAGAGTTCTTGACTGCTTACACTCCTTATCAACCAGAAATCTCACAAGGGACCTTGCAATATATTTTTGAATACCAAAGTATGGTCACCGAACTCACCGGAATGGATGTATCCAATGCTTCGATGTATGATGGCGCAACCGCGACCGCAGAAGCTATGTTTATGGCTGTAGCAACAAGAAAGAAACAAAAAGTACTTGTATCAAAAACCATCAATCCAAATATTTTGCGAGTATTAGAGACTTACGCGAAATATCGCGATATTGAGCTTCTTTATATTGCCGAAAAAGATGGATTGACCGACTTAGATGATTTGCAAAATCAAATCTCAAAAGACATAGCAGGTGTCATCTTACAAACACCAAACTTTTATGGAATTATTGAAGATTTTTCTTCGGTAAAAGAACGTATTGAAGATGCGAAATCACTCTTTATTTTAAACCAAGATTTGGCTAGTTTAAGCGTCTTGAAAACACCTGGTTCTATGGGTGTGGATATTTCGGTTGGCGAGGCACAAACCCTAGGTTTACCACTATCTTATGGTGGTCCATATATTGGATATTTAGCAACCACCAAAAAGTTGATGCGTAAGATGCCAGGGCGTATTTGTGGGGTCACCAAAGACAAAGATGGGAAACGTGCATTTGTCTTAACTTTGCAAGCGCGTGAGCAACATATTCGCCGTGATAAAGCCAATTCGAACATATGTTCTAACCAGTCTTTACTTGCCTTAGCGGTGACTGTTTATGCCAGTGTAATGGGGAAAACTGGAATCAAAGAAGCACAAATGAATTCCTACAAAGCTACCCATTATCTAGCAGAACAAGTAGGCAAACTTAAGAACTTTAGAAAGGTCTACCAAGCAGACTTCTTTAAAGATGTCTTATTTGAAACCAATCTTGATGAACAAGTGATTGAAGATGCCTTGTTAAAAGAAGGAATCTTAGGACCACTTGCTTTAGTAAAATTCGATCCTACAAGAAAAGGACAATTGCTTTTTTCTGCGACCGAAAAACGCAGCAAAAAAGAAATTGACCATCTTGTAAAAGTATTGGAGGTCTTATAATGTATTACGATAAAACGATCTTTGAACTTGGTCGAAAAGGACGTGTCGGTTATAGCTTGCCAAAGGAAGACTTCGGCAACTATGAACTCAGTGATGACCTCAAACGTAAGGAAGCACTAGACTTACCAGAAGTGAGTGAACTAGAAGCAGTTCGTCACTACACCAACGTAAGTTTCAAAAACTTTGGGATTGAAAAAGGATTTTACCCACTAGGGTCATGTACCATGAAATACAACCCGAAAATCAACCAAGATATGTCAGCCATTGAAGGTTTTCATATTCATCCATACCAACCAGTAAACGCCTCACAAGGTTTGCTAGAACTTTACTATGAAACCCAACGAATTTTAAGTGAGTTAAGTGGACTAGATGAGTTTACCTTGAATCCATATGCTGGGGCTCATGGAGAACTTGTTGGTTTAATGATCATGAAAAAATACCACCATGACCGTGGAGATGTTAAGCGTACCAAAGTTATTGTACCGGATTCTGCCCATGGGACCAACCCAGCAAGCGCAAGTGTAGCTGGTTTTGAAAGTGTTGAAGTCAAAAGCAACTTTGATGGAACGGTCAATGTTGAAGATTTGAAAAAAGTCCTTGGCGATGACATTGCTGGAATCATGATGACCAATCCAAATACCCTTGGTATTTTTGAAAAAGATATTTGTGAAATTGCCAAACTGGTACATGATGCTGGAGGGTTGCTCTACTATGATGGAGCCAACTTGAATCCATTACTTGGCCAAGTTCGTCCGGGAGATATGGGCTTTGACATTATGCACATTAATGTACACAAAACCTTCTCAACACCACATGGTGGAGGAGGACCAGGTGCTGGACCAGTAGGGGTAAAATCTTACTTAAGTGAGTATTTACCAGTTCCCCGTGTGAAAAAGGAAAACGACCATTTTGTCTTAGAAACAACCAATGATGCAAGCATCGGACAAATATCACACTTTTATGGAAACATAGGGGTCATTGTCAAAACCTACAGTTTCTTACTTAGTGTAGGAAAAGAATACTTTAAAGACATCTCGAAGTTTTCAACTTTAAATGCCAACTACATCAAAGAATCCTTAAAAGACTACTATAAGTTGCCGATAGAAAGTGTCTGTAAACATGAGTTTGTCTTTGATGGATTAAAAGATAAATCAACCCACGTAACAACCTTAGATGTGGCCAAACGATTGCTAGATTATGATGTACATCCACCAACCATCTATTTCCCACTTATCTTTAAAGAATCCTTAATGATTGAACCAGTAGAAAGTGAATCAAAGCAAACGATTGATAACTTTATTGAGATTATGAAGACGGTGGCTAAAGAAGCAATTGAAGACCCTGAACTTGTCAAAAACGCACCTTACAATACCGTTGTTAAGCGTTTAGATGAGGCTGAGGCTGCTCGTAATCCAAAAGTAAAATTTAAGGATTTACAAGATGATTGATGTCCTAATCATTGGCGCTGGACCTGGTGGATTTGATACAGCGATTTATGCCAAAGAACAAGGATTAGATGTCACCTTAATTGAAAAAGAGTCGGTTGGGGGAACTTGCTTAAACTGGGGTTGTATTCCAACAAAAGCCTTGTACCATAATGCAAAGAAAATCAAGGATATGAACGACTTAGACGTTTTTGGACTTGAGGTTAATGATTACAAGGTAAACTACCAAGCCATTAAAGAACGAAAAGAAACAATTGTAAGCAACCAAATTCGACATATTCACACAAGTTTGCAAAAACTGGGTGTCAACTTGATTGAAGGGACTGCTAAGATTGTATCGGATCACCAAGTAGAAGTGAATGGAGACATCTTAGAAGCGAAAAACATCATCATTGCGACCGGTAGTAAACCAAAGAAACTATCCTTTCCAGGTGACGATTTACCTCTTGTACATGACTCAAAAGGCTTGCTTACCTTGGATACCTTTCCCAAGAATATGCTGGTTGTTGGCGCAGGAGTCATTGGTTCAGAAATGGCCTCTATTTTCACCGCCTTTGACTGTCAGGTAACCTTAGTTGAATATCTAGATAGTGTTTTACCAAACCAAGACAAAGACATCAAAAAACGGGCAAAATCTTTGTTTAAGCGAAAAGGAATCGATATTAAGACATCGACTGCTTTAAAAGCAATTGAAGAGCGAGACGGACGTTATTATGCTATCCTTGAAGGAAAGCGTAAAACCGAAGAAGTAGAAACGGACTATGTTTTACTAAGTACAGGTCGCACTCCATTTTATGGTGGACTAGACTTAGATAGTTTAGGCATTACTTACACGAAAGATGGGATCACCGTAAACGAATTTAAGCAAACATCGAGACCATCCATTTATGCCATTGGCGATGTCAATGGAGAAATGATGCTTGCCCATAAGGCTACCTATGATGGTTACAAGGCAATCAACCATATCTTAGGGAAGCCCTTTGAGGTTCAGTTTGACCTAGTTCCAAGCGTCGTCTTTAGTTTTCCAGAAATTGCCAGTGTCGGGTCATTAGAAGAAGACCTTGAAGAAGGCTATACAACAAATAAATTTTTATACAAAACCAATGCAAAAGCTGAATGTATGAATGAAACAGATGGATTCATGAAATTGATTGTTGATAAAAATCGTATCTTAGTCGGTTGTCACATCATTGGAACTCATGCATCGGATTTGATCCATGAAGCAAGTCTAGCTATTCACCAGAAGATGCACATAGATGACTACAAAACCGTCATTCATGCGCATCCAACCATTAGTGAAGTCCTAGGCGAATGCATTAAAGGATTTTAGAATAGACCACAACCGAAGACTTTTTGGTTGTGGTTTTTTATAGGTGAAGATCTATTCTTATTTGGAAAAAATACACCTTATTTAAAAATTAACGAAAACGGTATCGTAAAACGCTTACTTTTGTGATATACTATAACCGAAAACGATTTCGTAAGGAGTATGTAAAATGATTAAACAGTACATTACATCAAAGTATGATGGCTTAAAACACGGCTTAACAGAGGATAAACCGTCCACTATTAACCGAACAATGAAGGTCAATCCTTCCGTTACTTACCAAAAGATTATTGGTTTTGGTGGAGCCTTTACTGAAAGTGCTTGTTACACCTTGAATCAAATGCCTAAAGATAAACAAGAAGAAGTCTTGCAAGCGTATTTCAATAAAGAGAGTGGTCTTGGATACAATATTGGACGTGTTCATATCCATAGTTGTGATTTTTCCTTGGAAAACTACACCTATGTAGATGAGAACGATGTAGAACTTAAGACGTTTGACATTTCTCGTGAATATAAGTGGGTGATTCCCACAATTAAAAGAGCAGAAGAAATTCGTGGATCGAGCATTTCTTTACTGGCTAGTCCTTGGAGTCCGCCAGCTTGGATGAAAAGCAACAAGGAAATGAACAATGGTGGATATTTGTTAGATGCCTACAAAGAATCATGGGCCAATTATTACGTCAAGTATTTAGAACACGCCAAACAAGCGGGACTTGATGTTTTTGCTATGACGGTCCAAAATGAACCGGCTGCGGTGCAAACTTGGGATTCTTGTGTATATACCGCGGAAGACGAACGAGATTTTGTCAAAGACTATTTAGGACCTACCTTAGAAAAGAGTCCTTATAAGGATACGAAGTTACTCATTTGGGACCACAACCGTGATATTATTGTGGAACGTGCAAAAACAGTCTTAGAAGATGAGTTAGCCAATCCATATGTATGGGGAACAGGGATTCACTGGTACGTAAGTGAAGAGTTTGAAAAGGTTGGACAGGTCCATGACTTGTTTCCAGATAAACATTTGCTCTTTACTGAAGGATGTATTGAAGGTGGAGTGCATTTAGGTGTCTATGATACAGGAGAACGCTACGCTAGAAACATCATTGGTGATTTCAGCAACTGGTGTGAAGGATTCATCGATTGGAACTTAACTTTAAATGAAATTGGTGGACCAAACCATGTAGGGAACTACTGTGATGCACCAATCATTAGTGATACAAAAACTGGTGAACTACATTACAACAATTCTTATTATTATGTTGGTCACTTCAGCAAACACATCATGGCCGGTGCGAAACGCATTGAAACAATCTATGATGATGAGGAAATCAAAACCATATCCTTTTTGAATCCGGATAAAAGCATTGTATCTATTATCTTAAATCAAACCGAAAAGGACCAAGGAATACTTGTTGATCTTGCTGGTCAAGAAGTAGAGGTCTTAAGTAAAAAACGAAGCATCATAACATTGGTAAAAAGAGGTGAGCAAGTTGAATGATTACTATTTCCAAGATGGCAGTTTTGTCATTGAAAACTACAATCAGAAAAAAACATTCGCAAACTTTCTTCCAGGGGTAGCTGGAAAGAAAGGGATCCCACTTTGGGCGTTTTATGTCAACCGAAACCAAGGGATAAACGGATTTGGTTTGCAAGACAAAAACCATCCGGTTATGTTGTTCCAGTCAGCCAATAAAGCCTATGAGTCTGTTGCTTATGATGGGTTCCGTACCTTTATTAAGGTGGATGGCGATATCTATGAAGCCTTTCATATGCAAAACAACTACCCACACAAAATGATTATTAAACCACACGCTTTCTCGATTGAAGAGACCAATACAGATTTGCAAATCCAAGTCAACGTTACTTACTTTGGATTGCCAAATGAAAACTTAGCAGCCTTATCTCGTAAAGTGGAACTTACCAACTTAGGGGATAAACGTAAGATTGAAGTATTGGACGGACTAGCAGAAATCTTACCAGCTGGGGTAAAGAGTGCAGATTACAAAGCAGTCTCTAACTTATTACAGTCTTGGATGGATGTAGATTCATTAGAAGATGGATTTGCCTTTTATAAGTTGCGCGGATCAACCAACGATACAGCAGAAGTAAGTGAAGTAAAAGATGGAAACTTCTACATTGGATTTGATGAAGCAGGACTTATCCGCCCAATCACTGACCAAAGCATCATCTTTGAACACGATACATCAAAAGGATATGCTTTTGGATTGAAAAACCATGATTTGGCAAGCTTGCGCAAGAAAAAGCAAGTCAATGTGAACAAAGTACCATGTGGTTTCTTACCATATGAAGAAGACTTAGACCAACATCAAAGCATGACCCTATATGCCCTTAGTGGACATACACATTCCTTAGAGTTTTTGGAAGGATTGCTTCCAAAAATCACCAAGGTAGATTACATTGAAGAAAAAATGCAGGAAGCGTCCACCATCTTAGAAGAACTATTGACCGATGTTGAAACAACAACAGCCTTCCCCGCATTTGATGCCTATATCAAGCAAAACTACATGGACAACTTCTTAAGAGGAGGATACCCTGAACCAATAGGAGACCAAATTTATCATTTGTATGCTAGAAGACATGGGGATTTGGAACGAGACTACAACTTCTTTAGTTTAGCACCAGAATATTACTCAAGTGGTTCTGGTAATTTCCGTGATGTTTGCCAAAATAGAAGGCTGGATAGTTTTATTCATCCTTATGTAGGATTGTTCAACATCAAACAGTTTGCTAGTTTGCTTCAGTTAGATGGATACAATCCATTATCCGTCAATGGGGTTTCTTACTTCTTAGAAGATTACAAAGCCCTTGCGGATAAACATTTTGTCAACAGTAAGAGTTTGTTAAAAGATTTCTTTAAGAACCGTTTTACACCAGGAAGCTTGGTCAACTTTGTCGAACAACAAGAGATTGAAGTCTTGACGAGTGAAGAAGCATACTTAGAAGAATTCATCAATGCCAGTGTTCCACAAATTGAAGCCGCATTCGGTGAAGGATATTGGGTCGATCATTTCACCTATGTACTTGATTTGATTGAATCCTATCAAGCGATTTATCCAGATAAGATGGACAAACTCTTGTTTGAAGAAAAAGACTTTTTATACTTTGATTCGCCCGTTTCGATTAAAAAACAACACGAAAAAGCTGTCTTGTTAGAAAATGGAGATGTGCGTCAGTATGATAGTTTGGTGCATTTCGACCAAGAAAAAGTTGATTTACTCAAGATGCAGCCACACGGGACCAACTATGCCCACCAAGGAAAAAATCTATATAAAACAAATTTGTTTACCAAACTATTCATCTTAGTGCTCAACAAGTACAGTTTGTTAGACCCAGATGGATTCGGAATTGAAATGGAAGGTGGAAAACCAGGATGGAATGACGCCATGAATGGTCTTCCTGGACTCTTTGGTTCTGGGGTAAGTGAAACAATCGAACTGAAACGTATTATTGGTTTCTTACGTAGTATCGATTTAAAAGAAGATTTGTTATTACCGAAAGAAATTTATGATTTTTATCAAATGTTGATCAAAAACAATGGGTATACTGCTAGGGTGCATGCACGCGAGCAATACCGTGATGCGATTCGCTTTGGCTTAAAAGAAGAGCAAGTACACATCACCAGTAAGGAAGTAAAAGAAGAACTTGCACAAATGGATTACTACTTAGAAAGCCAGTTAGACAAACTCTTCAAGCTTTCTTCAGGTGTTATGCCGACATTCTTGACTTATGAAGTCACGTCTTATGATATTGTCAAGAAAGATATCGCTAAAGGACGTACATTCGTCAGACCAACGGCCTTCAAACGTCGCGCGCTTCCAAACTTCTTAGAGGCACCGTCGAGATTGATGAAAATTGGATTTGATCAAGGGAAATTAAAAGAGATGGCCAAGAAGATCAAAGAAAGTCAAATGTTTGATAAAACCTTGTTGCAATATAAAACAAGTGAGTCCTTAGAACAAGAGTCGCATGAGATTGGACGTGCTAGAGCCTTCACGGCGGGTTGGCTAGAACGTGAAAGTAACTTCCTCCATATGACCTATAAGTACTTATTAGGATTACTAAAGGCTGGTTTATATGAGGAGTACCAAGAAGCAATTGAAAGCAACTTAGTATGCTTTATGGATCCAAGTGTGTATGGCCGAAGTACCTTAGAGAACTCGAGTTTCTTAGCACCAAGCAACAATCCAAATGAAGCGATTCATGGACAAGGATTCTTTGCTAGGTTAAGTGGTTCGACGGTTGAGGCGATGAATATGTGGACTTTAATGATGACTGGTGGGAAACCATTCTCAACAGAAGATGGCACCTTAGTCTTTCAATTAAAACCTGCATTAGATTCTTCTTTCTTTACCGAAGATGGACTTGTTAGTTTTACTTTCTTAGGAAAAACGAAGGTAACTTATGTGAATCCTAGAAGAGTGTCAACTTATGATGCTGAAGTAGAAAAAATTGAACTCATTAGCCATGACGGAACAACCATCGTGAATGAACCACGTGTGAAGGGGTCACTGGCAAAAGAGATTCGTAATTTAGGCTTTGAAGAAATAAAAATATATATAAAATAATTTAGGAGGGTATTATGAAGAAATTTTTAACCTTAGTATTGGTTGCATTATTTGCATTCAGTGTTGCGGCTTGTGAGCCAACGGAAACTGATCCAGAATGTGAAGACAACCAAACATTAGTAGACGGAGAGTGTGTCGACAATGAAGTAGACGAAACTGCTCCTACATTTAGTGGTGTTGAAGATATTACTGTATTCAAAGACAGTGATTTTGATCCGCTAGATGGTGTAAGTGCAACAGACAATGTCGATGGTGACGTTACTGGAGATATTGAAGTTGCTGGTACCGTAGATATTACAACGACAGGTACATATTTCTTACGTTATAGTGTGGAAGATGCTGCTGGGAACAAACGTGAAGAAACACGTTATGTAACCGTAGAAATCGACCCAAGCTTAATTGGAGATGAAATGGTACCAAATGGTGATTTCGAACTTGGTTGGACTATTTGGTCTACTACAACTGGTTTAGAAGGTGGGAACGCCAACTATAACGTAGTAGATGGTGAACTTGAAGTCGAAGTAACTAGTGTAGCTGGTGGACTTTGGGAACCTCGTTTAGAAAACATCGGAATCAACTTTGAAAATGGAAAAACATACGAAGTATCATTTGATGCTCGTGCGCTTGCTCCTAGAGCAATCCATGTACAAGTTGGGGAAATCTTAGATGGTGCACCTTGGTTTACAAACTTTAAACCTGGTCAAACAGAAATCTTTGATTTATCAACAGAAATGGAAACTTACTCATTCAAATTTACCATGGGTCTAGATACCAATGACAATGGTGCATTGATTTTTGAAATGGGTACAGTTCCTGCTAATGAATTAGAAGAAAACAACCTACTTACAACGGTGTATTTAGACAATGTTACAATTTCCGAAGCAACACCTGATGCAGATACAACTCCACCAGTGATTTCTGGTGCAGGACCTGCCATTGTTGAATTAGGAGAAGAGTTTGATCCATTTGCTGGTGTAACAGTGTTTGATGCACGCGATGGGGAAATTGAGTTGATTGATGCCAACATCATTGGTTCAGTCGATACTTCCACTGTTGGTGAGTACCGTATTGGATACTTAGTCAGTGACTCTGCAGGAAACTCTATTTATTTGGATCGTTATGTAACTGTACGTGAACCATTAGCTGCGGATGCAAGCGGATCTACTTGGGGATGGAGAGCATTTACCAATAGTTGGGAAGGTACAGCTGGAGAGTTAGTTGCGGTTGATGGAGAATTGGTCTTTGACATTACAGCAATCAATGCAATGACTGATAACTGGAAATTGCAAGTAATTCAAGATGCATTTGCCCTTGAAGAAGGAGAAGACAACGAAGGTTCTATCCAATTTGAGGCTGGAAAAACTTACAAAGTTACCTTTGATGCAAGAGCAACCGTAGCAGGAGATATTAACTTAGCAATCGGTCACGCTGGTGGCGGATGGACTGAGTATTATAGTGAGTTAATCTCAGTTACGACAGACATGGCTACTTACAGCACAACCTTTACCTTAGATGCTGAAGGTGATTACACTACCTTAGCACAATTTAAATTTGAAATGGGACTACTCTTTGCTGGAGAAACGTCCGGACAATTTATCTTAGATAATGTGATGATCGAAGAACAAGTTGGAGAAGCATTTGAAGCAACGGATTTCTTAGTAAATGGTGATTTTGATGGTCCAGACCTAACCGAAGGTTGGAGAGCATTCACTAATAGCTGGGAAGGTACGGTTGGAGAACTTGTTGGTGTTGATGGAGAACTAGTATTTGATATTACTGCAATCAACGCAATGACTGATAACTGGAAATTGCAAGTAATTCAAGATGCATTCGCACTTGGTACTGGTCCAGATAATGCTGGTTCTATGCAATTTGAAGCAGGAAAAACATATAAAGTAACCTTTGATGCAAGAGCAAGTGTTGCGGGAGACGTGAACTTAGCAATTGGACACTCTGTCGATGGATGGACTCCATACTATTCAGAAGTGATTTCAATTACAACAGACATGACTACTTACACAACAACCTTTACCTTAGATGCTGAAGGAGACTTCTCAACCTTAGCGCAATTTAAATTTGAAATGGGACTCTTATTTGCAGGACAAGCTTCTGGACAATTTATTTTAGACAACGTCATCATCGAAGAACAATCTGGTGAAGACTTTGTGGATACAGAACTAGTTGTCAATGGTGATTTTGAAGGTCCAGACCTAACCGAAGGTTGGAGAGCATTCACCAATAACTGGGAAGGTACTGTTGGAGAACTTGTACCTGTTGATGGTGCATTAGTATTCGATATTACCGCAATCAACGCAATGACAGACAACTGGAAATTGCAAATCATCCAAGACGCATTCGCACTTGGTACAGGTCCAGATAACGCTGGTTCTATCCAATTTGAAGCTGGAAAAACGTACCGTGTAAGCTTTGAAGCAAGTGCATCGGTTGCGGGAGATATCAACCTAGCAATCGGACACGCTGTGGATGGATGGACAGAATACTATAGTGAAGTAATTTCAGTTACAACAGAAATGGCAGTCTATACTACAACATTCACACTGGATGCTGAGGGAGATTACAGTACGTTGGCACAGTTCAAGTTAGAAATGGGACTATTATTTGCTGGAGAAACTTCAGGACAGTTCACATTAGATAACGTGAAAATTGAAGTACAAGAAGGCGAAGACTTTGTGGATACAGATATGATCGAAAACGGTCATTTCGAATACAGAGAATAAGAACAAGATGATGTGAGGGGGGACACCTCTCCCCTCCTCCTTACTGAAGGAGGAATTATGCGAGGAGTAAACATTGGTGGTTGGCTTGTCTTAGAAAAGTGGATGACTCCAGAACTCTATCAAGGCTTTGATGCAGAAGATGAGTACCATTTATTACAGGCAAGAGACGACTACAAACAAATGTTACAACAACACCGTGATACCTTTATAACAAAAGAAGATTTTGTTTGGATTAAGAATCATGGGATCGATACCGTGCGCCTACCGATTGGACACTGGTTATTTGAAGCAGAAGAACCTTACGTAAGTGCCAAAGAATATGTGGATAAAGCATTTGCTTGGGCAAAAGAAGTAGGGTTAAAGATTGTCTTAGATATGCATGCTGCAAAGGACTGCCAAAATGGGTTTGACAATGGTGGACTTAGTGGTGTCATTTCTTGGCACAAGAAAGAAGAAAATATTGAAGAGACCTTAGATTTTATAAGGGTCTTATGTCAAACCTATAAAAAAGAGCAAGCCTTAGTGGGTATACAGTTGTTGAATGAACCTCACTGGACGGTACCTATGGATCTTTTGCAAGATTTTTACCTAAAGGGGTATAATATAGTAAGAGAAGAATTAGGAGAAGATATTTATGTGGTCTTTCATGATGGATTTCGCATTAAAGAATGGAAGGATTTCTTTCAAAACAATGCACTCATCAATACCTATTTAGACACACATATGTATCAAGTCTTTGGTGAGGTCTCAAAAGATGCATCGATGCAAGACATCAGCAACTTCATCAAAGAAAAACGCTTGAAACCGATTCGAGAATTAAAAGAGTACACAAGAGTGCTTGTTGGTGAGTGGTCATGTGCCTTGCCAGCATTGACACGTGAACAATACAAAGATGAGGCCTTAGATGCCGCATACTTATGGTTATCAAATGAACTTTTACTGACCTATGAAGAGGCAGATGGATGGTTCTTTTGGAACTATAAGTTAAGCAAAGAATCAACAAAAACACATGTAGGATGGTCTTTTAGAGACTTTGTAAACCAAGGCTATCTACCCTTTAAATGAGAGGAGAAATACAATGAAAAAATGGTTAATGCTTGTTTTATCACTAACCCTAGTTCTTACACTAGCTGCTTGTGGTGGTGGAACAGAAACACCAGATGATCCGGATAATCCAGATGATCCAGATAATGGTGGAAATGGCAATCCAACAGAAGAGATTGTTTTAAGTTATGCAGACTGGGGAGACCCAGAAATCAATCAAGCTTTGATTGATGCATTTATGGTGGAATATCCAAATATCCGTGTAGAACTTCGCCAAGATATTACTGGTGCTGGAGCGGAATTTACTGGGAACTTGTTAAATGCACAAGCCGCAGGAGTTTTACCAGATGTCTTCGCAATTGATAACGTACCTACAGGACTAGCTAATGGTATGTTGCTAGATGTGACAGAATACTGGGATGCGGATGAAGATACCGCTTTGATCTATCCAAACATCGCAGAAACTGCGGTCTATGATGGAAAACGTTTTGCCTTACCTTCGTTCCAATTTATCAAAGGAATCTTCATGAACATTACCTTGTTTGAAGCATACAACATTCCTCTGCCAGATAAAGATTGGACCTATGACGAGTTTGTCGATATCGCAAGACAAATCCGTCAAGCAGGGAAAAACGATTACGTATACGGAATCGATCCATGGTTTGGTGCCTTAGACTTTGAAAGTATCTGGCCTACACAAGATTTTGCAGATGTTGGATACAACACTTGGGATGGAAGTCAGTTCAACTTTACTTCACAAGCATGGATTGATGCATACAACGACAAACTAGACTTAATGGGTGAGAACGTTGTAGCGGCTTACACCGAAGAAGAAATGGCTGCCATTGGTGAAGATACTTGGCCATGGTATGCAGGACTTATTGGTATGAAGATTGATGGTTCATGGAACATGTGGATGGTCGATGATATGTATGAAGACAACAACATTGAAGTTGGATTCTGGCCATATCCAGGTGGAGATGCTGGACAGTTCCCACCAACAATCTTAGACTATCAAGTAGTTTCTTCACAAACAGAACATCCTGAAGAGGCATACTTACTAGCGAAATGGATGACCTTTGGTCGCCAAGGTTGGTTAAACCGTCTTGAAATTATGAAAGACCGTGGAGACTTATACTTAGATCGTTATCCAGTTGCGGATTACCCAGAAGTGTGGGAAGAAGCAATGGGATTCATCAACTATGTAGAAGGTTTACGTGAAAGTGTAGAATTGTTCGAATTCTCAAAACCTGACGTAGACAAATGGTTGCCAGGATACAAACAATTCTGGGAATGGGTTGGTAATGAAGAAAACGATTATTGGACAAAAATCGATGCTGGGTTAGTTACACCAGAAGTATTCGCTTCTGAGTGGGAAGACCAAATCAATTACATGGTCGAACATGCACTTGATGAGTTAGATTTAGGAGAATAAAGAATAAGATGGTGGGCTTGTCACCAAGCCCACCTACTATTTTTAAGAGGTGATTTAAATGGAAAAATTGGCACAAATTTTTACAAAAAAACGACTTTTAATCGGAAGTTTGGTCATTGTCATTGCTTTGTTTCTACTGGTGAATCCGAGTGATGAGATTGCATATAAGGAGTTTTCTACGTCTTTAGATGGGGCGAGTGACTATGCGGATAATTATTACCGCAACGTAAAAACTTCTTTTCCAAGTACCCAAGGAGAGGAGGAGTTTATCTTTGAGGCAAGTGACTATGCAAGTAGTGACTTGGTAAACGGTTCAGCTTATGGTTCAGCTGAGCAACTTTTTGACATGTCAGAACACGACGAAGTTGTCCTTACCATAAACGTGGAAGAAGCGGGTGTGTACAACATTGTCTTAGACTATGTACACAACGCCAACAACATCTTACCAAATGAAGTGTCAGTGAAGATAAACGACGACTATCCTTATGAAGAAAGTCGCATCATTAAATTGCCGAGCTTGTGGGCTTTTGAAACGGAGGAGTTTGTCTTAGACCGCTATGGGAATGAAGTACTCCCAAATAGTGTGAAGACAAATGAACTTCAGCGCTTACGATTGCGTGACACAACTGCCCTCAATATTGATCCCTTGCTTTTTGCTTTAGAAGAAGGGGAAAACACCATTACGATTGCCTTAGAAACTGGGTCTATGTTTTTAGGAAGAGTGGCGGTAATGCCACCACTTTCAAGACCTACTTATGAAGAATATAAAGCAAGCCACAGTGGAGAACTGGTGAACGATTCTATCGTCATTGGTGCCAGTGCACTTGCTTACAAAAACAATCCATCGATTCGTTTACGTGCAGAGAGTGACCCTTCTGCCTTAACCTTTGACATTGATTCTTTAAGACTCAATGCCATTGATGGATATAGTTTCCGAAGTGGGAACGATGAAATTGTCTATGAAGTAGAGGTGGAAGAAGCGGGATATTACCATTTAGGCCTTAAGTATCGTCAAGATTACTTGATGCAGATGCCGGTCTTCCGTGAACTTCGCATCAATGGAGAAGTACCGTTTGAAGAAGCGAAATTGCTTCAGTTCCATTACACACCAGATTACCGCAACATTCTTTTTGGAGATCCGGAACCTTACATGTTTTATTTAGAAGAAGGAACACATCAATTATCGTTACGTACAGTGTTAGAACCTTACCGCGATGTGTACCAAACAATGGTCGGAATCATGGAAGAAATCACTGATTTATCCTTAGAAGTGAAAAAGTTAACTGGGAACACGAGTGACCGTTATCGTTCTTGGGATGTCGAAGATTATATTCCTGATGTCAAAGACCGTTTAGATCGTTGGATTGGTTCTTTGCAAGGTATTAGTGCCCATTTGCAGTCCTATTCACACCATGACAATCCTGGGGAAATCACCAACATCAACTTGGCCTTAGATAAGTTAGAAGAACTTCGTTCCAATGTCAATGAGATCCCAAGCAAAATGATGCTGTTAGGGGACGGAAATACATCGGCAGCTCAACTGCTTGGTAGTGCGGTACAAAACTTCTTAGAAAATGGACTTGATGTACAAAGTGTATACGTCACAGGAAACGATGATTTGCCAAGAGAGGAAGCTGGCTTTTTCCGTAAGGCCTATGTCGCTACCTACCGCTTCATCGCGAGTTTCTCAACCCAAGATTATCAAGTAGGGAACGTAGAAGGCGATACCTTAGATGTCTGGGTCAACCATCCTCGTCAGTATGTAGAAATCATGCAGATGATGATTGATAGTGGCTTTACTGAGGAAACTGGCATCAAAGTCAAGTTATCCTTAATGCCAGATGAAAACAAATTAATTTTAGCCAACGCAGCCAATTATGCGCCAGATGTCGCAGTTGGTGTCAATCACTGGATTCCTTATGAGTTTGCGATTAGGGGTGCTAGTGTCGACTTGCGTCAGTTTGATGGGTACGAAGAAACGATTGATCAGTTCGCGGATGGAGTCATGGTTCCTTATGTATTTGAAGAAGGAATGTTTGGGTTACCAGAAACACAAAACTTCTGGGTGACTTTCTACCGTGAAGATATTTTAAATTCATTGGATATTCCCGTACCAGATACTTGGAATGAAGTCATTGAGATTTTACCAGAACTTCAACGTTTTGATATGAACTATTACCAACCGCTTGCGTTCTTTAAAGGGTTCAAGCCATTTGTGGCGACTATGCCATTCATCTACCAATTTGGTGGAACACTCTACAGTGAAGACGGAATGGAAACCGCCATCAACACCGATGAGACCCTAGAAGGTATGCAGATGATGACGGACTTGTTTACGGTCTACAATATGCCAGTAGAAGTGCCAAACTTCTACCAACATTTCCGTTATGGTACCTTGCCAGTTGGTATTAGTGACTTAGCAACCTATTTACAGTTAACCATTGCGGCACCTGAAATCGCCGGGAAATGGACTATTGCGCCACATCCTGGAGTCTTAAATGAAGAAACAGGAGAAGTGGAACGCTGGGCAGCTAGTGGAGCCCAATCTTCAATGATTTTAAGTGCCAGTGACCAACAAGAAGAATCTTGGGAGTTTTTACAGTGGTGGATGTCGACTGAGGTGCAAACCAACTTTGCTCTCAGGTTACAAACGACTTATGGTACAGAGTACTTATGGAATACCGCCAACTTAGAAGCCTTCCAACAGTTGCCATTACCGCAAGACCATATTGCGACGATTATGACCCAGTGGGAATATGCCTTGGAAGCATCAAGAATTCCAGGTGCTTATATGGTCGAACGTGAGATTTCCAATGCATGGAACACCATTGTCTTTGATGATGCCAATCCTCGTATTACCTTGGATGAAGCAACGAAGACTGCGAACCGTGAGATTTTATACAAGATGGAAGAATTTGATTATGTGGAAGACGGAGTCATTATTAGACCTTACCGTGTACCAACAATTTACAATATTGAATACTGGTTGAAAGGACGTGGACAAGATGATTAAAAAAATGAATCACCCGGCGTGGTTCTTTACGCCATATGTGATCTTATTTGTAACCTTTATCATCATTCCTGTAGTGATGGCCATTGTTCTTTCCTTTACCTACTTTAATACGATTGAAACACCAGAATATATAGGATTAAGAAACTACATTGAACTGATTACCAGAGATGAAGTCTTTATGCAGTATGTCTTACCAAACACCATTAAGTTTGCTTTTATCGTGGGGCCTGTTGGGTATTTTATGAGTTTCTTGTTGGCTTGGATGCTTGCACAAATTCCCCATAAACCACGTACCGTCTTGGCAATCATTATGTATAGCCCATCAATGACAGCGGGGATTGCGATGACGGTGGTTTGGACGGTCCTCTTTTCGGGAGACCAAACTGGGTATTTGAATGCCTTGCTTCTAAACTGGGGACTCATTCGAGAACCTATTCAGTTCTTAACCTCACCGGACTACTTGATGAACATCATGATTATTGTCAGTTTATGGGGGTCGATGGGGGTTGGATTCTTGGCCATGATGGCAGGGATTTTAAACATCGATAAGTCACTTTATGAAGCGGCTTATGTCGATGGACTAAAAAATAGATGGCAAGAAATTTTTTACATCACCATTCCTTCAATGAAACCGCAGATGCTCTTTGGAGCGGTCATGGCGGTAGTGGGTACCTTCTCTGTTGGGGCTATTGGGGTTCAGTTATCTGGGGCCAACCCAACACCGCAATATGCCGGACAACTGATGGTTAACCATATTGAAGACTTTGGATTTATACGATATTTGATGGGGTACGCTTCCGCTGTTAGTGTGGTCTTGTTGATCATGATTTACGCAATCAGTAAGGTGACATGGAGCTTACTCGGAGAAAGAGATTAGGAGGGTAAATATGGCAAAATTTCAAGGAATGAAAATCAATCCAACAAGATACCATAGAAGTCAATTGAAATTTTATGCAATTTTGTTGCCGATGGCTGTATTTGTCTCACTTCCAATCATCTTTATTGTGAGTCATGCGTTTAAACCATCGAATGAACTATTCGCATACCCACCGAAATTCTTCGTGCGTATGCCAACCTTTAAAAACTTCACCGATTTGTTCCAGCTTGCGAGTGAGTCGGGAATTCCATTTAGTAAATACTTGTTCAATAGTGTCATGGTGACTGGTATTGGGGTATTTTTGAGTATATTGATTACTGGACTTGCGGCTTACTCTTTATCAAAACTGAAATTTAAAGGGAAAAAGCTTTTGTTTGAAATCAATACCTTAGCTTTAATGTTTGTGCCAATTGCGGTCATGATTCCGCGTTATATCACCATTGCGCAACTAGGATTAATTGATAATTATTTGGTTCTTATATTACCATTAATCGCGATGCCTGTAGGGCTGTTCTTAGTCAAGCAGTTTATCGATCAAACACCAAACGAGTTGATTGAGTCTGCCAAGATTGATGGGGCGAGCGAGATGGAAATATTCATCAAAATTATTGTACCGATTATTTTACCTGCCCTTGCGACGGTTGGGATTTTGTCCTTCCAGTTAATTTGGAATGACGTCATTGGTTCTACTTTGTATGTCAACGATGAATCGATGAAAACCTTAGCCTTTTATTTCTCAACCCTAGCTGCACGCACAGGGAACACCGTTGCCGGACAAGGGGTTTTAGCGGCGGCTTCACTGATCAGTTTTGTACCGAACTTACTGATCTTCATCTTCTTCCAAGGAAAAGTCATGAACACCATGGCGAGTTCAGGGATCAAATAATGAAGAAATTTGTGATTATTCTATTAATCTTTACCTTATCCCTTTCAATGATCGGTACCATTGTACAAGGGGAGAGTGGGGTAAGATACAATACCTTTACCGAAAGCAATGGTCGTTTGGTCAGAACACAAACTGCTTATATGCCGTTGACTAGCCAAAGTTCTGTTTATGGTGAAGCACTAGACCGACCAAATGATATTTATATTGATGACAACAATGTGGTGTACATTGTTGCGACGGATGAAGGAAGTGGAACGGGGAAACTCTTAATCTTCTCTTTAGATGAAGAAGAGATTCGAGTCCTTGGGGAAGACTTCTTAATCAATCCAACTGGGGTACATGTAGGGAAAAACGGTCATATTTATATTGCCGACCGTGGCAACAACATTGCCTACCAGTTGGACCAAGATGGAGAAATTTTAGAGGAATACACCAAACCAAATAGTCCGCTCTTTGGGGATGATGAGTTTCAACCTAGAAAAATCATTAGTGATGCCAGAGGAAATGTCTATATCTTAAACAATGGTTCTAGAGGACTGGCACAGTTTACCAACGACAATGATTTCTTAGGGTATTTTGGAACCAACTATATCCAACCATCACTGCGTACCATTTTACAGTATACCTTCTTTACCGAAGAACAACGAAGTAACCTCTTTCAGTTGTCTCCACCGGAGATTTCCAATATGGCCATTGATGACCGTGGGTTGATTCATACGGTTAGCCTTGGGGTTGAAAATACTGGGGTTAAACGATTAAACATCAGTGGAGATAATTTACTGGGAGAAGTTCGTAACTTAGAAGATTTAACCGATGTCTATGTAGGACCTATTGGAAACATTTATACGGTGTCAAGAACTGGTTTTATCTATGAATATGATGTGGAAGGAAATTTATTATTTGCCTTTGGTGGACAAGATGAGTCCAACCAAATCAAGGGGCTCTTTAATGTCCCAAGCGCAATCGCAGTAGATGCGTCCTTCAACATCTATGCTCTTGACCAAGCATCTGGGGAGTTATTGATTTATATTCCAACAGAATTTGCGAGTTTGGTCCATGGAGCCTTAAGTTTGTATCAAGATGGGAACTATGCCGAAAGTGAAGGACCATGGCAAGAGGTACTAAAAATGAACGACTTGTTTGATCTTGCCCACAAGGGTCTTGGGAATGCGTATTTCTCGCTTGGTCGTTACGATGAAGCCTTAGAGGAATACGATATTGCCCGTGATCGAGCAGGTTATAGTGATGCCTACTGGGAAGTGCGTAATACCTATTTAATTGATAACGTAGGATTCATTATTGGGGGATTATTCATCTTACTCTTGCTATATGTCATTAATTTAGCAGTTCCGTTTTTCCACTACGCGACCGATCCAGTCAAGAAGGGTGTCGTGACCTTACGTAAAAAAGTACGAATCATTGATGAAATGCTTTATGTCTTTACGTATTTACGTAACCCAGCAGAATCTTCTTACCACATCAAGCGTAAGGAGCGTGTAGGATACCTAAGTGCGACGATCTTACTTTTTGTCTTCTTTGGGTTCTATATTTACTATATTTACAACTTAGGCTTCTTATTTAATTACCGTGATTTATCCAACATTAATTTATTAGAAGAGGTCTTGAAAGTCTTTTTACCGATTTTATTGTTTGTCTTATCAAACTATTTAATTGGGTCTATTCGTGAAGGAGAAGGTAGGTTAAAAGATGTGTATGTGACGACCATTTTCTCACTGGCGCCACTCTTTATTGCCTTTCCTATCTTAGCGATTGTATCACAAGCATTAACGTATAATGAGAGTTTCCTAATTACCTTAGGACAGTTCTTAGCAATCTTTGTGACGGGGATTTATTTCTTCTTTATGGTCAAAGAAACACACTACTATAATGTCAAAGAAACGATTGTTTCCTTACTGATTTCCTTCTTTACCATGGTTATGTTGTTGCTTGGAACATTCATTATTTATATACTATTAAGTGAACTATTTACCTTAGTGAGAGACTTAGTGATGGAGGTGTATTACAATGTTTAGTATCGTGAAAAAAGTTGTCCTTGTCATTGGGCTCTTTTCGGCAGGCGCTGTTGGGATTACGACATTTACACCTTCTGAAGTGGATGATGTAATTGATCAGCCATCGTACATTGAAGACCGTAAACTTACGTCTTCTAGGTTTACCCAAGTAGACGATATGCGTCTAGTAGAAGAAGAATTTTATGTGCTGATTGATGAAGAAGATGAGCTAGTTAGTGAAAACAACAATTTCCGTATGTATTACGATGAGGAACATGTGTCCTTCAAGGTGGAAGATAAGTCGAGTGGCTATGTCTTTGCGACCCATATTGAGGATGTCAATGCTGGTTCTTTTGATGGTTTACTATCTAGTGGGATTGGGATTGAATACATTACCGTACAAAAAAATATGACCATTCGTGAGAATGTAGGGATTACGGATACGGTTTATATCGCAGAAAAAGCAGATATTCCAAATGGGGTGCGTTTGTCCCTCAATTTTGGAGGATTTTGCGCAACGAGAAACTGTGAACGTTTATACCCTGACTACCTAGATGGTTTTTACACCAAGGAACAAATGATTGAGTTTGGTTTGACGGAGATTAATATTTCTTTTGATTTAGAGGTTACCTTAGGACAAGAAGGCATGGAAGCTTTTATCGACCAAGAATCGATTGTGGAAGAAAACAGTGAAGAAATTTTGCTTTCAAGTATTATATTGTTCCCTGCCTTAGGGGCGACTAGAATGGATGAGATTCCTGGGTACATGATGATTCCGGATGGGGCTGGTGCCTTGGTTCGTTATGAAGACAATAAAGGTGAATTTTTAAGTCCTTATCAAGCACCATTTTATGGGCAAAACTATGGCTTAGTAGAAACCAGACAAACCGTGAACAATTATCCGTTATCTATGCCGATATTTGGGGCCGTACATGGGGTTAACCAATTCGGTTTCTTAGGGATGATTGAAGAAGGAGACATGAGTGCTAGACTCTTTATGTTTCCAAATGGTGCCTTTAATTTAGATTATAATTTGATTTTCCCGAAATACGATTTGCGTAAGGTGTACCGCCAAAGTTTTTCCAGTGATGGATCTGGTGGAGCCCTTAGAAGTGTCAAAGTTAGTGAAGCCAACATCCGTGTTGCTTATCGTTTTGTTGAGGATGAGATGGCCAATTACGTCGGCTTAGCAAGAACTTACCGTAATCACTTACAAGAACAAGGAATCTTAGGTGGAAAAGAGACAAAAGCGGATATACCACTGCATCTAACCTATTTGATGAGTGATAGTGAGCAGTCTTTCTTTGGTGCATCCAGCTTAGAAATGTCGAGTGTCGATGACGTTAAAGCCATGCAGGAGTTCTTTGTAAGCGAAGGTATTGAAAATTATCATGTGTCCTTAATGGGATGGAACGATGGTGGCTATAGTGGGCATTTACCTAGTGCGGTTGATTTTGAACGTAAGTTAGGCCGCAACAGGGACTATGAAGACTTGTTTGACTATTTGCTTGCGTATGGACGTGTAAGTTTGATCAACTCCTACATTTATGCAGGGGAAGCTGCAGACATCAGTGAGCGAACCGATGTTGCAAGAGCAAGCAATCGTTTCCAAATGATGCTTACTTGTGGATTCTGTGTTTATGAGGATTCTTATCTCTTGTATCCAGAGGTCACAAAAGATATGGCTTTGAAGGATACGAGTGATTACTTAGATTATGGCGTTGATGTTCTGTTTGAGGGACTTGGAAATACCTTGTTCTCATATTACAAAGGAGAACATTTTATGCAAGAAGATGGCTTTAGAGCCTATGAAGAAGTAATGGAAGCCTACCAAGGATTGGCAAGTTACCAGTACCCAAATAAGTACGCTTACCAATATACATCTTCCTTTACTTCCGCACCATTTTACAATAGTGAGTTACAGTATTTTGATGATTTGGTGCCAATCTTACAAATTGTGTTAAGTGAAGATATGGATTTGTTCACCAATTATTTAAACTTTAATTCTTATGGGAAAGAACAACTACTCATGATGATTGATTTCCATATGTATCCATCCTTCATTCTGAGTGAAGAAAAAGCTAGTATGTTAAAAGATACTGATATTAGCTATTACTATTCAACCCAGTTTGATTTATGGAAAAGTACCGTATCCTCACAGTATGATTATGTCAACGATGCCTTAGCAAGCGTTGCTGGGGTGGGAATGGTTTCTAGAACGGTTGTGTCACCTGGCTTTGTTGAGGTTGTCTATGAGAATGATGTGGTGATTTACATCAACTATACGTCAGAAGACAAAGTTACAGAGGATGGAATCGTACCAGCCATGGATTATCTCCTTGGAGGTGACGCAGAGTGAAAAATCTAAAAGAAAAGATCAGTCAATTCTTTGGCAAACTTGGTGATGTAATCGATAAGGTCCGTCATTTCTTAAGTCACAATGCCGTTTTTACTGCGGATCATGAGTATTGGACCTTCTTAAAGCGTCTTAAAATTCGTGTAACCAATAAGCGTAGACAAGCGCTTATTGGGGTCAGCTTTATCTTTATTTGGATTGTTGGGTATTTGATCTTTGCTTTATATCCAATGGTCTATAGCTTGTACTTAAGTTTCTTTAAAGTACGTCTAGCTGGGGCAGATATTAATATGACCTTTGAAGGCTTTAACAACTACAAAGCGGCCTTCTTATATGACCCATATTTTGTCGAGATATTGATTGAATACGTTGTCGAAATGATTTTGAATGTACCAATCACCATTGTCTTTGCCCTCATTATCGCGATGCTTATCAACCAAGATATTAAAGGAAAAGGCGCATGGAGAACGGTGTTCTTCTTACCTGTTATTATTACCACTGGTCCAGTCATCAATGAGTTGATGGTCCAAGGTGCGACCACCTTACCTTCGATTCAAGAGTATGAGATCATTGATTTGATTTTAGACAATTTAAACGATGCCCTTGCTAGTCCAATACAAACCTTGTTTGATACGATTTTATTGGTCTTATGGTTTACGGGTATTCAAATATTGATCTTCTTAGCAGGACTGCAAAAAATCGATCGATCGATCTATGAAGCGTCGATGATTGATGGGGCAGGTCCTTGGGAAAGTTTTTGGAAGATTACCTTGCCATCGATTATGCCACTTGTGAGTGTTGTTATTATTTATACTGTGGTTTCGATGAGTGTCTTTGGCTTAAATGAAGTGATTATTTATATTAGAAACGTTATGCTTGGTGAGTCAACGGTTGGTACCTTGACAACTGGGTATGGATATAGTGCGGCCTTAGCTTGGATTTATTTCTTAGTGATGGTTCTCCTAATTTTACTATTTGTTGGCGCTGTCAACATTAGAAGGAGGGGACGAAGATGAGTCGAGTAATCGCCTATGTGAAAGATTCTGCTAATTTATTAAAACAGAAGGAATACCGTCAGTTTGGTCTGAAAATGAAGCGTTTACTGATTGGGATGAAGTTTACCGATGGTTTGCTTTACCATATATTGGTGTATGCCTTACTGTTTGCCTTAGGATATATTTACTTGTATCCAATGCTTTATATGGTGACTGGATCCTTTATGACCATGGAAGACATTATTGATGTCGCGGTTAAGTGGATTCCTTCGACCTTTAACATTGAGAACTACCGTATTGTTATTGAGGAAATCAATTATTTTGATTCCTTACTAGATGCGATTTACTTAGCCGGTGTACCGGCGATAGCGGCAACCGTGTCAAGTGCCTTGATTGGTTATGGATTTGCGCGTTTTGAGTTTCCATTTAAGCGAATTTTATTTGTCTTAATGATTATGACCTTTATCGTACCACCGCAAATTACGATGTTGCCGATGTTCCGTATGTATTCCAATTATGATTTACTTGGAAGCATCCGTGCATTCTTGTACCCAGCTATTTTGGGACAAGGATTAAATGGGGCCATCTTTATCTTGATTTTTTATCAGTTTTTCCGTATGGTACCAAAGGCTTTAATTGAGTCTGCGGAACTTGATGGAGCAACCCCTTTACAAATTTTTCGAAAAATTATTTTACCACTAGCAATACCATCGATTATTATTGTGTTCTTATTTAGTTTTGTGTGGTATTATAATGAAACCTACTTATCAGGACTATATTTACGTGGTAGCGATATGCTTACTTTACCACTGCGCGTTGAACAGTACATTACGAACTTTACCAGTATTTATCCAGAAGGTTCACGTGCGAGAGAATTGATGCAGGCAGTGAAACTAGCAGGGAATGTCTTAACCCTCTTGCCACTCTTAGTGCTTTATTTCTTTACCCAACGTTACTTCGTAGAAAGTATTGATAAAACAGGAATTACAGGAGAGTAGTGATACAATGAAAAAGATTTTATTCGGATTGGTCTTGGTGCTCGCAAGCTTACTTGCGAGCTGTGGACCAAGTGAAGATAATGACCAACCAGATGATCCATCTTATGATGATCGTTCGTTGGTCACCGAAGAATGTGCTCATTTAGAAAACATTGACGAATGGCAACCGGTATGGTGCGATGAGTTTGATCAAGATGGTGCGCCTTCTAGTGACCACTGGGGCTATGATGTTGGTGGTAGTGGTTGGGGGAACAATGAGTTACAATACTACACCAATGAACTAGACAATGCCTATGTAGAAGATGGTGTTTTACACATCAAAGCCATCAAAGAGAATGTTGGTGGACGTGAGTATACCAGTGCCCGTTTGGTCAGTAAATATTATGGAGATTTCTTATATGGTAAGGTCCAAATCCGTGCCAAAATGCCAAGTGGACGTGGACTATGGAGTGCACTATGGATGTTGCCAACTGAGTGGCGTTATGGTGGATGGCCTTATAGTGGAGAAATTGACATCATGGAGTATGTTGGATACGATAAAAATGAGGTCCACGGGACCATTCATACCGGCGCATACAATCACGGTCTAGGAACGCAAATTGGCTTTTCTAGAGAAGTAGAAGGTGTGGAAGAAGAGTTTAAAGTATATGAAATGGTTTGGGAACCAGGACGTATTGATTTATACATTGATGACGTCTTATTTGCTTACTTTGGTTACAACCCAAGTGCCAACTTGGATATTGAAAACAGTGATGCATGGCCGTTTGATCAAGCATTTCATCTGATTATGAATATTGCGGTTGGAGGAAACTGGGGTGGACTTGCTGGTGTGGATGATTCTATTTTCCCTGAGTCGATGGAAGTTGATTATGTCCGTGTCTATCAAAAAGATTATGCAGGCTTAGATGAACGTGCACCTGGAGACATTAGTGCATTAGAACTGATGAAGGCAACGGACTCAACCATTCAAGTCAAGTGGGATCACGCCAGTGATGACACGATGATCAAAGAGTATGAAGTCTATTTAAATGAGGAACTTTACGGAACAACCACAGTGAACGGACTCTTGATGACCAATTTAGAGCCAGAAACGGTTTATGAAGTGAAGGTTGTGTCCAAAGATTTTGCGGACAACGTAAGTGAAGGGGTCAGTTTATCGGTTGAAACCGATACGGTGGCCAATGTCACAGACCGCATTGAAGCAGAAGACTATGTGGCAATGACAGGGATTGACACCGAAGAAACTGAGGATGTTGATGGTGGCCTCAATGTTGGATGGATTGACACCAACGATTCCTTAGAGTATATCTTGCGTGTTCCAGAAGATGGGGAATACACCATTACATATAGGGTAGCTAGTGAGTCCCTTGGTGGAGAAATCAAACTCTATGCCCAAAGTGCCTTGCCTCTTACCACCACTGCCTTACCAATTACTGGTGGATGGCAGGTCTGGGAAGATGTAGAAAGTGAAACATTTTCTTTACAAGCAGGGGTGTATCGTTTTAGAATTAGAGCAAGTGAAGGTGGGTTTAATTTAAATTACTTTACATTTAAGAAGGTGGACTAATGGTTACAATCAAAGATATCTCAAAGAAAAGTGGCTTCAGTGTCACAACGGTTTCTAAGGCCTTAAATGATTATTCGGATATTTCCTTTGCGACGAAGAAAAAGATTTTAGATTTGTCCAAAGAAATGGGCTATATTCCGAATTTAAGTGCCCGTAGTTTGGTGACGCAAAAATCTTACACGATTGGTGTTATTTTTGAAGAAATTACTGGGGTTGGCTTACAACATCCGCTATTCAGTAAGATTTTAGAATCCTTTAAAACGATTTGTGAACAGGATGGCTACGATATTATGTTCTTAAGTAAGCATACTGGAGGACAAAATGGGTCCTATTTGCAACATTCTAAGCGTAAACAAGTAGAAGGTATCTTTGTCTTATGTGCCGACTTTAATAGTCCAGAGATGTTGGAACTCTATGAGTCAGATTTTCCCATGTTAACGATTGACTATGGGGACGAGCGTTTTTTAAACATTACCTCTAATAATGAGGACGGAATTACCCAAGCAGTTCGCTATCTAAAAGATTTAGGACACCGCGCTATTGCCAATATTTATGGTGGAGAAAACACCTACATTGGTGGGCAACGTAAGGAGTTTTTTGAAGAAAGTATGGACAAACTTGGACTAGAGATTCCCCTTGGTTATCAAGTCGAAGGAGAGTTCTTTTCCAAGGAAGATGGTTACAAGGCTATGCGTAAGCTCTTAAACTTAGCCAGTCCGCCAAGCGCTGTTTTTTGCGCATCGGATATGCTTGCGATTGGGGCTATGCAGGCCATTCAACAGGCTGGAAAAAGCGTGCCAGAAGATTTTTCCATTATTGGATTTGATGGGATTGAACTAGGACAAATTATGCATCCTAGACTGACAACCATCAAACAGGATACAAGGAAAATTGGAACCATTGCGGCTTCTAATATGTTGCAAATGATTGATGAGAAAAAACGTAAATTAAAAGGAGAAACCATTACCGTGGATACATACTTGGTGACTGGTGAGACAACAAAGGTGGTTCGATGAAAAAGGTTTTATTAGAGATAGATTTTACAAAGTTAGACGATTTACCAAGAAATATATTTACTGTCGCTGTTGGTGAGAAGTGGGCCAACAAGGAACTTCAACAGTATGTGGATGATCCAGAACATCTGTATTTTGATGATGGGATGCATTTAAAAGCGACCTACAAAGATGGCGTCTATGAAAGTGTCAGAATGCATACCAAGGGCAAGTTTTCTTTTCAATATGGGAAAATTGAAATTCTTGCCAAGGTTCCAAAAGGTAAAGGTACATGGCCTGCACTTTGGATGATGAGTGAAGATAACCGTTATGGACATTGGCCAAAAAGTGGCGAAATTGATATTTTAGAACATGTCGGACGTGATCTAGATAAGGTGATTATGTGTCTACATACCGAAGAGTATAACCACCGTAAAGGGTCAGAATACTATTATGATACAAGGATTCCTAATCTTAGTGATGGTTTTCATACATACGGAATTGATTGGACAGAAGACTCAATCACCTATTTTGTTGATGGAAAAGAATATGTAAGATATGAAAAAGGACAAGATGGTCGTATCACAACCCATGAGGGTTGGCCATTTGATCATCCCTTTTATGTCATTATGAATTTAGCCATTGGTGGTATGCTTGGTGGAGAGGTCGATGAGACATGTTTTCCACAAGAATTTATCATCAAATCGATTAAGGTAACGAAAACAGAGAATTAATGAAATGATAAGATGTTAGTAGACACTAAAAAAGTGTTTATTAACATCTTTTTGTATACAATAAAGAAAAGGAGTGATTAAATGGGAAGACCAAAAGGCGGAAAGAACAAAGAATGGAGTGCAGAAGAGAAGTTAAAAGTGATTAGGAGAGTCCTAGAGGGTGAGACCTCATCGCATCAAATTCAAAAGCACGAGGGAATCAATTTGGGAATGATAAGTACATGGATTAAGAAATATCAAGACAAGGGTATAGAAGGATTAATTAATAAAAGAAAACCAGGTAATCCATTGACGAAGTTTCAATCTAGAAAAAATCTAACAAAACTTGAGCAACTACAGTATGAAAATATGAAGCTAAGAATCGAGAATGAACGCTTAAAAAAGGGTTATACAAACGAGGAGGCGATGTCTATAAGACAAAAGAAATCATCCAAAAAGAATACGAAGTAATAGAGATACTATCAGAACAATTCAATATACAATCGTTGTGTATCTATATGGAGGTTTCTCGTAGCGGCTATTACAAGTGGAGAAAAAGAAAAGGCACCTTAAACAGGTACCAACAAAATCGAGAAACATTGAAATGTTTACTACTAGAAAAATGGCGAAAGCATAAGACGAATGGATATCGTAATTTAGCAGAGCAAGTACGTTTAGACACAGGGTGGATTTTCAGTGATTGGTTAGCCCACCAAGTCTGTAAGAGTGTAGGAATTAGATCACAAGCTAGAAAATCAAAATATATCAATCCTGGACAGGAGCACATAAAGTTCCCTAATATTATTGATGGGGAATGGAGCGTATCAAGGCCATTTGAGAAAGTAGTAACTGATACAACAATTTTAAAAAACAAATACGGCATGAAAGAACTCACAATGTATATAGATGTCTTTAACAATGAGGTGATTAGCAAAAGTGTTTCGGAAAATAGACAAGGTCATAACATAGCAGGCCACATGAAAGCTTTACGTATGTTTCTTGAGGAAAAATTAAAAAGAGGGTATGCTTCTGTAGAAACAATTCTACACTCCGACCAAGGAATAGCATACACCTCAAGAGCATTCACCAACGCTCACAAAGATTATAACATAATTCGATCAATGTCGCGAGTAGGAACACCAACAGATAATCCTAAAATAGAAGCAATAAATGGTTGGATGAAAGATGATCTCTATATTGATTTCAACTTATACAACTCAGAACATATGGAAAAAACAATAGATGATTACATCTATTACTTTAACAATGAAAGATTAGCATCAAGCCTACAATATAAAACCCCAATCCAAGTTAAACTTGAATCAGGGTTTTTATAATTCTCTTTTTTTGTGTCTATTAACTCTTTACTTATTCAAATTAATTCTCTGTTTTTTTCGTATTTTTCAATTTGAAGGGCTATCTTTTATGCTATAATATGGGTAATAGAAAGGTGGGATGTAGATGAAAAAACTAGAAACCATACTACCATATATCTTACTTGTGCTCTTTATTGGAAGCCTTTCTTTGCTTGGGCTTGTTTTTTCTAATACACCTCATTCGATACAAGTCCCTAGTGCTAAGACCTTAAACGATTGGACCTTTGAAGGACAAGAAATCAAAACGTTACCGACAAACGTAGACGTTTTGGTCGGCGAACGTTTTGCTGTTGAGACGGTTTTACCAAGTGATTTCAAGGATAAGCAAACCCTACTCTTTCGCTCGTCTTTACAAAGTATATTTGTGTATCTTGATGAAGAGTTGATCTATTCAATGGATTATGAAGACTATGAGAATTATGCGAGTATGTGGCATTATGTAGAAATTGATGCAGGAAGTGAAGGGCATAGCTTACGTGTGGAACTCTCTTCACCTTATCAAGCGATGAGGGGTGTTGTCAATCCAGTGGAGTATGGAGATGCTGGTTCACTAACTAAGAGTTTGATGTTTTCCTATGGTTATCGTTTATTGATTGGTCTTTTTACAGTGATTGTCGGTTTGATTTTAATGGTTACTAGTTTGTTTGTCTACCGTAAGCAAAATACACCCTATATTTATCTAGGACTATTTGCGATTGTCTTAGGCGCATGGATTGTGAGTGAGTCTAGGTTGCTTCAGCTCTTTACTGGAAATGTCTTTGTTCTAGGATCAATTTCTTATATTGCGCTTTCCTTAATTGCGGTTCCACTCTTTGTGTACTTAATCTTTTATGTGGATAAAAAATACCACAAGTATTTTTATATCGTGATTGGTGTCTTTTCATTCTTAACACCAATCAATATTTTCTTAGAGATACTAGATATATATGATTTCTTCCAGAGTGTAGTTTGGACACAAGTCTTGCTGGTTGTATCCGTTATCTTAGCCATTATTTTGCTTATACTTGAGCGTTTTGTTCATAAGAATAGCGAGGTCAATGAAGTCTTTAACTATGTTATTGTGTTCTCTGTGTTTGGCTTTTTTGAACTGATCAACTTTTTCCGTAGCACCTTTGATTATACCTCCTACTTTATGGTCATTGGGGTCGGGATTGTCATGGTGATGATCTCTTACAACTATACACGCTTTATTATTGAACGGTATAAGAAAAGTTATGAGCATGAGTTTTATGAATATTTGGCCTACCATGATCCGATTACAGGAGCCATGAACCGTCTTGCCTTTGAACAAGATTTTGATCAAGTGTTCTCCGATGAGGAAAAACTATCAAGTCTTCGTTTACTTTATTTTGATTTGGATAATTTAAAATACATTAACGACCAATATGGACATCTAGAAGGAGATGTTGTCATCAAAAAAGGGTATGATATCATACAAAATACCTTTGGGTTTTATGGCAATGTTTACCGTATTGGTGGAGATGAGTTTGCTTGTCTAGCAAGTACATTAAACGAAGCTTTATACAAGGAGACGAAAAAAGAGTTTGAAGGATTGGTGAACTCCTTCGATATAGAAAAAGACTATCATTTTGGCCTTTCTATTGGGGCTTCATCTTATAAAACAGGTGATGTTTTACCAGAAGACCTGATCATAAGAGCTGACCAAGAGATGTATGAGTACAAAGACCTAACCAAGAAGAAACAAGCAAGACAAGAGAAGGTGAAAGAGTGAGCAAGCACTTTGTCTTACTTTATGGTCCACCAGGTAGTGGGAAAACGACCATTGGAAAAATGGTGTATAGAGAAATTAACCGCTCTCTTTTTGTGGATGTAGATGACTTGTGGAGAATGCAGCCATTTGTTGTCAATGATGACAACAAAAAAATGGTGGAAGACAATATATTGTCGGTCATTGGTTCTTTTATGGATAATCCTTCGTTGGATACCATGATCATGGTTTGGGTTGTACACACCAAAGGCTTAATGGATTTTTTCAAAACCATTACTTGTAATTACTTAGACTGCACATGTACCTATATAAGGTTGTATGCAGAAGAAGATGTGTTAAAGGAACGAATGGTTTTACAAGGAAGAGACCAAAAGAATATTGAAGGGGCTTTAGAGATAGCGAGAAAGTATCCACCACTTGAAGATTATTTGATTGATACAAGTGAAAAAGAACTCTTTGATGTCAAAGAAGAAGTATTAGATTGTATAAAAAAAGATGCACCTAAGCAAGATTAACTTGCGGTGCATCTTTTTTCACTCCAACTCGTATCCGTCATCGACGAAGTAATCATCACTCATGACTGTTACGATAAATAGCGGGAGGCTATCGAACTTTAACTGCATATCATCATTTTTCATTTCAATCATTTGGATTGAGAAGGTAGAATCATCCTTTGCATTAACAGGAACATCATTTCTGTTTAAATAACCACTATAAGAATTAATAATGATTCCATTAATTTGCTTTCCTTCTTCATCTTCATAAAAGATGGGGTCATTTGATTGTCCCTTTGCTTTGGCGTAAAAAGATCCTTCTAACACCATACGCGAGTTCAGTCCATCGATAAAGATGGATTCTTCTGTATACATAAAAGCATAAAAGTTTTTGTTTCCATTAAAGTAAGAGCGGTCATCATCATACATAGATAGTATTTTTATATTGTCTTTGGCTAAAACTGTTAATCCATTAAAGTTGGGGGTATCATTGTTTCCACCCTTTGTATTGTCCAGTCCATGTCCTTTGTCAAAGTCAAAGATAACTTGTCCAAGGGTAAGGATACTTTGGGAAAAGTTCATTGACTCACCTTGAAACAAGACATCACCAGTTACAATCACAGATCCTGTGATGGCGTAATCCTTATGGTTGTTAAAAGGAATACTATCCAGAATTAAATCTCCAAAGACTATTAGCGTGTTCTCACTACCAATGTCTAGCTGATTTCGCAAATGTAAATCTCCATCATGGACGACACTTATGTTTTGTGAATGTTTTAAGGTGTGAAATAATGCATCATTTGTAATATCGGCAAACAGGGTATTGGGTAAACGAACATTGGTTACCTTGCCTTTTTTGTTGGTGGAATAATCGACCCTACCAGCATTGTCCATAATGAGACTTTTGAAGTTGTCCATGGTTGGAAAACTTGGTAGTGTATTTTGATCTTTTGCGGATTCTTCGTATAGGAACTCTAAGAAGAAATCTTCAAAATCAAATGCTTGGAAGAAACTGTCTAATTTCACATCTTGGTGTTCTCCTTGGTTAGGTAAATTAGAGCCTAGAACATCTTGGTATTGGTTTTTATTTATTGTGAAGGGTAATCCTTCTTGATTGATTGTTAGGCAGTTATCTTCACAATATTGATACTCTTCATTGTAGAACATTTTTGTGTCATTTTCATCATTAAATATTGGATAAAAAGCACCAGTAAAAGGTGTGATGTGTTGGTCGTACTTGTTTTGGTCTAATAAATAAGGCGATTGTCCACCTAGATAAATGTTGTTGGCATACAAACTTGGGATATCATAAGAACCACCATTTAAGATTAAATCTCCAGCTGTTACTAAGGAAAAATAGAAATTGATTTCATAAGGATCATCTTCTTCAAACTCATCAGGATCATTGATGATGCTGGCGAGTTCATCTCCTGGGTTGGATGAATCTCCTGCGTTATCATAAGTATAGTAAGTTGTTCTTGATATCGTACCGCTGTCAATCTGCATCATGATTTTAATCGCCGCAGCGACCTTCTCATCGAGTTCTTCATTTAGGGTGTTGTTGATGATGCTTACACCATAAGAACTTTCTAAGTCACTTACTTTGTTTGAGAAGAAGTCCTCAACTGGATCGATCGCTGTACTTTGCTCGATGTATTGTTTGGTTTCTTCTAAAACCATATCTATGATGCTTTTTGAGATCGATGTATCGACGATGTTTTCCTCAACAATACTTGTTTGTTCGGATAATTGGACGGTATCACTTGTAATGATGGACAAAGAAAAAGACAAAAGTGCGACTACAATTAAACTTGTAGACAAGACACTTCCGTCAGAATTTTTTAGTATGCGTTTTAAGTTCTTCATCGCTACCACCACAAAAAAAGATTTGCAGCTGGCTATCTCAATGAGACCCTATAGTTTTCCGTCATTAGATTGCTCTAACTTTGGCACATATCACATTCAATTATAATTTTCTAAATAAGAAAAGTCAAGCGAATAAAAAAATAAGCACTCAATGAGTGTGTGCGTTTACAATAGAACTATGACATTTCATCCAAATTGTGTAAACGCACAGTGAAGATTTGTCAAACATGGACCATAGGTAAGAACTTTAGACCTTCCCCCCCTCTCTAAAAATACAAAGAAAGGGTAATAAGCCATGAGAACAGATCTTCAAATTCAAAAATATCGACAATCACTCGTTAAGTATGCCATCCGCCGTGGTGTATCAAAGGCAGCTAGAAGGTATCATACAAACAGGCAATACATCTATCGTTGGATGAAGCGTTACGATGGGACCTTAGATTCATTATCTAATCAATCTCGCCGTCCACATCATCACCCCAATCAACACACATCAAAGGAGATTAAGCTCATCAAAGATATGCGAAGGCGTAATCCGAATGATGGCCTAGTCGTCTTTTGGGTAAAACTTAGACAGCGTGGATATACTCGTCATGTTTCCTCACTTTACCGAGTGATGAAAAAGTTTGATGTACAGCTGAATCCGAAAAAGAAACGAAAAGTTAAACCGAAAAAATACATCCAAATGACTTTTCCTGGTGAACGACTTCAAATCGATACCAAGCATGTCCCATCAAGTTGTTTACCCAATGGACAAAAACTCTATCAGTTTACCGCCATTGATGAGTTCACTAGACTGAGGTACATCTACTTCTATGATGATAAATCTACTTATAGTGCCAACGAGTTTCTCAAACGGGCCCTCGATTACTTCCCATTTCACATCAAGGAAGTTCGTACCGATAATGGGATTGAATATACCAGACGTTTGAGTAACGAGTTAGACCCAACTCCTACTTTGTTTGAACTGACTTTACGTTCCAATCATATATCTCACGACTACATCAAACCCTTTACTCCTAAGCATAATGGTAAGGTTGAACGTAGTCATCGCAAAGACAATGAGCGTTTCTATCATAACCGTTCATTCATAGATCTTAAAGATTTAAGGGGGGAAGGGCAAAAGTACTTAAGAAGTTACAATAACTTCCCTATGGGTCCTCACAATTGGTTATCTCCTTTAGAATTCTATGGACTCTACTTAATCAAATCTATTCTAGCACTTACTATTTTTCGTTAGTCCCAATTGTGTCAGACCTGTTTGACAAATCTTCAATAAAAAAATAAGCACTCAATGAGTGCTTATTCAAGTTCGTATCCATCATCGACAAAGTATTCGTCACTTCGTACTTTTACTTCGAAGCGTGGTAGGCCTTCAAAGGCAAGTTGCATTTTATCCACCGTTAGGTTGGTCATATGGAAACGTGAGATTCCTGATGTATTGATGTTTGCTTCGTTGGAATCGTTGATGTATCCATTGAATGCGTTGATGATGATTCCGTGTATTTGGTTTCCTTCTTCATCTTTGTATGGGAGGTAATCCCCACTTACTCCTCTAGCTCTAGCGTAGATAGCTCCTTCTAAGCGTACGTGTGAATTGACAGCGTCAATAAAGACAGATTCTTCCGCGTACATGAAGGCATATAAGTTGATCTCTTCTGAAGTTAACGGGACATGGGATTCGTTAAAGGATTTGAAAATGATGTTTCCTTTGGCTAGTAAGACAAGACCAGAGAACTTATTGGTGTTGACGGAACCGTTCTTGGTGTTATCGAGTCCAATTCCTTCATCAAAATCAAAGGTGACACTACCCAAGGTAATGATGGTGTTGACCAAAGACATTGCGTCTCCATTTTTCATGTTTGCCCCACCAGTTACTAATAAGTCACCAGTGACAATCAGGTTACCAATGATGGTGTGTTCATTTTGATTGGCATTTTTTGCGCCTGCACCATCGATGATCATGTCTCCTAAGACAACAATTGTATAAGCATCACTATCCATCATGAGTTGTTCTGTTAAGACAAATGGTGAATTTCTCGCATCGATGACGACGCTATAATCTTTCGAACTATCACTCATAAAGCCACTCATATTGTTTGTGACGTTGATGAATGGACCATCACTAGCAGAAGCGCCTGATGTCCATGTGACCGAGTTGCTTAATATAACGGACTCATAGTTGTCCATGGTGATGGTTGTATCTAGTGTTGAGTTTGGTGCCGTATCTTGCATATAATCTAGGAAGTTTTGATTGAAGTCAAAACTTGTAAAGAACTCATCTAGTTTGTAATCTTGTGGATTACCACTGTAAGCATAACCACTACCGACAACGTCACTGTAGTTTCCTTTGTTGATGATGGTATCTGTAGAAGCAGTACCTGGGGTAATACATCCACTATCTAAGCAGTATTGGTATTCTTGGTCATAAAATATTTTGGTAAAGTTATCGAACTTATATTCTGGGTCCGATTCATTGTAAACAGGTGTTAAATGTTGACTAGATAGGTCATCATTCCAAACATATGGTGCACGGTTGTGCATATATACATTGGCTGCGTAAATAGCCGGGAAGTTATAAAATCCACCATTCATGATCAAATCACCATTGGTCACAAGTGAGAAGTAGAAGTTGATTTCATAAGGATCATCCGCATCAAATTCTGGGTCGTTAAGTATTTCTGCCACTGCCGCAGACCCTGTTAATGAATTATCGGTTTCTGTTGAAAATGAATAATAAGTTGTTCTAGAAATGGTCACACCATCTTCTAATAGAAGGCTTAGTTTGATGGCTGCTTGAGTTAATGGATCTAACTCTTCTGATAAAGTGACATCACTAGAGGTAACCCCGTAGGATAATTCAATATAGTTTGAGAAGGAAGAATAATCATTTCCTTCTACGGTCACAGGACTCGTAAAGTATGCGTCCACCGGTGTGGAACTAGAACTATTTAAAATATAATCCTTCATTTCCGCTAAGGCAATGTCTAATATTTTTTTACCATAAGAGGTATCTTGAATGTTTTCATGTACTTCGGTTGTTTGTCCAGTTAAGTTCAAGGTATCCCCCGTAACAACACTTAAAGAGAATGACAAAAGAGCAATAACGATCAGTGAAACACTGAGTACGCTACCGCGTTCATTACTTAAGAGTTTTTTCACTTGCTTCATAAGGTATACCTCCTTTTAGGTATAATTGGAAAACATAAGGATGGTGGTGTAAGATGCTGGATCTAGTAAGCCACCATTGGTTGTTTCGATTTGCACATTCATGACCATGGTTAGCTCACCAGTAAAATAGGTGTTTCCTATAACCGCTGGTGCGCCATTCCAAGTAAAGGTCAGGCTGGTGCCTTCAATTAAGTGGATATTGTCGGAATGTAAGACTTCTCCATCAAACATGATATCATTGTTGATTTTATCAAAGGTAATAAGATGTGGTACAAAAGAATCGTTCGGATCGGTCTTACTACACTCAAGTACACCAGCAATGACATCACAGTAATCAATTTGTAAGACGAAAGCATCCGCATCGTCTTGTATAATGGTGAACTCTTTTTGTAAACTATTTTGGACAGCGAACTTAAGTTGTTCACTTATTAAATACGATTCGTTGATCATTCTATTTTCGTAATCAAATTGCATTTTTGCGCGGACTGTCATGGTTAAGACACTCATTAAGGTAACCATGACAATACTACCTACTAAAATAGAAACCGTCATTTCAAATAAAGTAACACCAAGTGTATTCTTTAGTCTCTTAATCATTGATAAACACCCCATCTAATACAACACTACCATGTGGGTCGTTGCTGTAAATGACGTAAACGACATAGCGCATAATAGAAGCAACATCATTCCCAGCAGAGGTAGGCATGCCTGCGACTGCGTCGCGTACATCTTCTGGTAAAGTGGCATCACTTTGTAAGGTTGCATGTTCATCACTACTGAGGTTGTAATCAAAGAAGTAAAACTGTATGTCACCAGCAGGGATGCTCATATTGTTGTATTCCATGGTAAACATGAGTTCACAAACATCGGTTGCGGTTGTATTGGTAAAAGTCATGGAACAATGATCATCTGCGGTCTCTACTGTACCGTTATCATCCATGGTCATCATCATGTATAGATGATCTACGGTACGCTCTGTATGCATTTGTGTATAAATCTCGGTATAGTCTAGTCGCTCAACCGAATTGGTTAAGACATCCGCTATTCCTACAGCGTTCCTGCGGTTATGCATTCGGTCATTTATTTCAAAGAAATTGACGAACGTTGTCATCAAAGGAATGATGATGACAGACGTAATAACAATGATCGATAACAATTCTACGATAGAGAAGCCTTTTTCATCGTTTCTCATGCACAACCCTCCTATACTATCAAGATAGTATATTATACCATTTAAAAGTCACTTTGTAAATAAAAGAACATTTGGATAAATCCCTTGTCTGTGCGTTTACAATAGAAATATGACATATCATCCAAATTGTGTAAACGCACAGTGAAGATTTGTCAAACATGGAAACATGGGAACCACTTTTTCCCTCCCCCCTCTCTTAAAGTCAAAAGAAAGGAACAAAGCCATGAAGACAGATCTTCAAATATGTAAATATCGTCAATCACTTATCAAGTATGCCAAGCGGTATTCGGTAACAAAGGCCGCAAGACGGTACAAAGTAAACCGACAATACATCTATCGATGGATGAGTCGATATGATGGATCACTGGATTCACTCATAGATCAATCTCGTCGTCCTCATCATCATCCGTATGAGCATACACCAGAGGAAATTAAACTCATTAAGAATATGAGGAAGCGCAATCCTAAAGATGGATTAACCACCTTTTGGGTGAAACTAAGGCGACGTGGATACACGCGTCATCAGTCGTCTCTTTATCGAGTCATGAAGCGATTGGATATCAAACTGAACCCCAAGAAGAAACGAAAGTATAAACCGAAGAAATATATCCAAATGACCTATCCTGGTGAACGACTACAAATCGACACCAAACAGGTTCCATCACACTGTCTACCCAATGGACAGAAACTGTATCAGTTTACCGCCATTGACGAATATACCAGATTACGCTATATCTACTTCTACGAAGACAAATCCACTTATAGTGCGAATGAATTTCTGAAACAAGTCATCCAGTACTTCCCATTTTCAATTCAAGAAGTACGAACTGACAACGGACTTGAATATACGAATCGATTAGCGAATACAGAGTGTCCTCAGCCTACTCTATTCGAGAACACGCTCAAAGCTCACAACATCAAACATGATTATTGTAAGCCCTACACACCAAGACATAACGGTAAAGTAGAGCGCAGTCATCGGAAAGACAATGAACGATTCTACGAGAATCGATCATTCATAAATCTAAAAGACTTGAGGGGGGAAGGGCAAAAATACTTGAAAAGTTACAATAACTTCCCCATGTCTCCCCACAATTGGATATCGCCGCTAGAATTCTATGGATTATATCTATCGAAATCTATTCTAGCATACCAGATTTTTCATTAACGCCAATTGTGTAACTCATGTTTGACAAATCTTCAAGAACATTTGGATAAATCCCTTGTCTAGGTCAAAATTCTTTTGTAAAAAGACTTGATTTATAGTATAATCAAGACATAAAGAAATCTTGGGGTGATTAATTTGAATACACATTTTCGCAACTCGACGTTTGGATTTGTTTTATACGCAAGTATTATTGTCATCGTCGTGCTGTCAACTGTTTTCATTTTTTGGTTTATGTTAAGTGGATACAAAGCAGGTCTTTACGAAGAAGATACAATGCTAGGGAACGTTTATTTAGGGGGATTAAGTGAAGATGAAGTAATCCCTAAGATGGTCGACCGTACCAATGAATGGATTGGGGATGAGACCATAGAGTTTCGCGTAACCTACCAAGGATACATCTACGAGATTGATCGTGAGGTCTTTTTGTTTGATTTTGATACATCGTTATTTTATCTAAATGAAGGAGTCACTAACCCACTTATTGTAACCTTCCAAGGTTCTACAAGAAGTGAACTACTAGAGGAGCTGCAAAGCCTCCCTTATTTAGAAGAAGTGAGTGGATTAATTGATTATGATCGCTTGATTGCCGATATCTTACTAGATGTTTCACAAATGAAAACCTTTAGTGAAAAACATTTGGAGGATTATTTGCCAGTCGATCAGTTTCCTTCTGAAGTAATTAACACCGAAATAGTTGATTTACCGGCAACCATTGACGCAGAAGAGATTGTTGCTAAGCTGATTGAGTTAAATGAAGAAGCAAGCATCATCATTGAAGGAAAAACCTTGTTTGATTTGTTGGAACACTACAGTGAACATTTTACAGACCGTGAGTTATCCTTTATCGCCAAAGGAATGTTAGGGGCATCACTCAGAAGTAATTTTTCCATCAATGAAGTCCATTATTTACCGGTTGTCGATACGTCAATGTATACCTTTGGTTCTTTCCCATTTTATGGAAAGAACGCCTACATCAACCGTGTTACAGGACAGTCCTTCTCACTATTTAACCCAAATGTCACCTCCTATACATTCTTATTTAGTGCCCATTCAGGTGATGATTTAAAAGTGGACTTGATTGGATTAGATTTTGCCTATGATATAGAAGTTACCTACAATGAAACCATCTTACCTTACAGTGTACAAACAACCAACAACGTTGGTTTGGTCCAAAGTGGACTAAACGGAAAAGTAGTTGAGGTTGTCCGTGTAGTTGAAGATGTGTATGGAGACATTGTATACGATAAAGAAATTATTTTTGAGTTTTATCCACCAGTAAAAGAAGTTGTATACGCACCATAGAAAGGGGGAAACACTGTGGCTAGAAATGTACAAAAACGTCTTGGAGATGTACTGTATGAACAAGGCGTTGTCACCGAAAAGCAAATTAACGAAGCATTAAGAAAACGTGAACGCGGAGAAAAAATTGGACAAGCTCTTGTCCGCTTTGGTTTTTGTACCGATTCACAAATTGTTGATGCCTTAGAGAAATCGTTAGGAATTCGACGTGTAAACTTACAATTGCTTTACATCGACGAAAGTGTCTTAAAGTTGTTAGATGAAGATTTTGTCACCCAGGCAAACATTATGCCAATCAACATTCATGGTCGAAGAATCGTTATTGCGACCAACGATCCACTGGATTTCCCAACCATTGAAAATGTGCGCTTACGTACTGGGATGAACGTGGAAACCGTCCTCGCAACAAAAGATGATATTGAAACGGCAATCGCACGTTATTATGGTTTTAGTAAAACCTTAAAATCACTTGGGATTGACGTCAAAGAAGATAAAAAACCAGAAGAAAAATTTTATGATGAGCTCGTCAGTAATAAAAAAACCGATGAAGATGAAAACCAGTCACCAATCATTCAACTCGTGAACCAATTACTTTTAACGGCGGTAAAAGCTGAGGCCAGTGATATTCACATTGACCCAACCGATATTGAATTTAAAATTCGTTACCGTATTGATGGTATTTTGGCAACCGAACGTACCTTACCAAAGGTGGTCTTGCCAAAACTGGTTTCCCGTATCAAGGTCATGTCCCATATGGACATCACCGATACCAGAAACCCACAAGATGGTCGAATCAAAACCGTGATTGAAGGACGTCCCATTGACCTCCGAATTTCCACCCTGCCAACTGTGCGCGGTGAAAAAGTGGTTATGCGTGTCCTTGACTTATCGAGAGACTCTAAAGGGATTGAGCGTCTGGGACTAGATGAACAAGAAACCGAGATGTTTATGAACTTGATCAACCGACCAAACGGAATCATCTTAGTCTCTGGACCAACTGGGTCTGGGAAAACAACGACCCTTTATGCGGTACTAGACCAGTTGAACGCAGATGATGTCAACATCATCACCGTAGAAGATCCTGTTGAGATTGAGCTTGAAGGGGTCAACCAGGTAAACGTTAACCCTGATATTAATTTTACCTTTGCCAACGCCTTGCGTAGTATCTTACGTCAGGACCCCAACATCATCATGGTCGGGGAGATTCGTGATGGGGAAACCGCACAAATCGCGGTTAAAGCGTCACTTACTGGACACTTGGTTTTATCAACCATCCACACCAATAGTGCCGTAAAAACCTTAAACCGTCTAGTTGATATGGGGATTGATCCATTCATGGTTGCTTCTTCCTTAAGTGGAGTTGTAGCCCAACGACTTGTCCGTGTCGTATGTAAATTCTGCGCAACCGATGAAAAACCAACTAAGAGTGAACAAAAAGTCTTAGATAAACACAACATCATTGTTGATACCGTAAAACGTGCCCACGGATGTGAGCACTGTAACAATAAAGGATACAAAGGACGAACCGCCATCTTTGAAATTTTAGACATTAACGATGAAATCGTCAAACTGATTTCTAATCACGCACGAGAATACGAAATCTTTGAAGCAGCCAAGAAAAATGGACTCAAACTACTAGTGGAAGCGGGACTTGAAAAAGTCCGCAAAGGCATCACCACCGTAGAAGAAGTCATGAGAATTACCTTCGATTAATCATGAAAATATATGATTACAAATATCGTGCGAAACGTCTAAAAGATGGAAAAATCGTCAAAGGTATCACCGAAGCACCAAGTAAAGCAATGGTGGACAAGTTCCTGCAAGAACAAGGAATGAAGCCAATTGAAATTGTCTTAAAGAAATCTCTAGCGCAAGCCATCAACCGTATCACGGTTGGGAAAGTTATTAAAGATAAAGATTTGATCTTTTACTTAAAACAGTTATCCTCACTCTTAAAAGCTGGCGTAAAATTAAATGAAGCATCTGAGATGCTTGCGACCCAGCAAACCAACAAAGCAGTGAGACGTATCTTATATGGTATCTATTATGAAGTAAACAGTGGAGCAACCTTAGCGGATGCTTACCGTGCTTACCCAAAAGAGTTTCCATCTATCTTAGTATCGATGGTGGGAGTCGGGGAACGTACTGGAGACTTAAAAGGAGCTTTAAATGATATTGTTGATTACTTTGAAGCCCAGTTCCGTCTAAAAAGTTCCATTCAGTCCACTATGATGATGCCCATCATCTATTTAACGGTCGCAATTGCGGTCGGTGTCGTCTTAATGATCTTCGTTATGCCACAGTTTGAAGATATGTTTGGGGCGGTAGAAGGGGTCACCATGCCACCAATGACAAGGTTATTCATTAATCTCGGAAACTTTTTAAAAGAGTATTTCTTACTGATTATGGCCTTCTTAATTGGTCTTGTTGTACTGTTACGTATTGGGTATAAGAGGTTTTATCCTGTGCAAAAGTTTTTCTCCTACATCGCCATTAAAGCACCAGTATTTGGTGATGTTGTGCGTCTCAATAACTTATCTAGAATATCCAATACCTTATCACAACTCTTAAACAACCATGTGCCACTCCAAGATTCCTTATCGACCACTTACGATACCGTGACTAATAAAGTCTACCGTGAAATCATAGTAGAAGCACAAAGAAACGTCAACAGTGGGGACTATATGTCACGAGCATTTTCCGATCACTACGCCGTCGAAGTAGTCTTCGCAAGAATGGTTGGTGTAGGAGAACGTACTGGTGAATTAGGACGTATGTTAAAGAGTATTAGTGACTTTTACAACGATGACTCAGAAATCAAGATTGAGCGCTTAAAAAAAGGATTAGAACCAATTATGCTCATCTTTATCTTCTCACTAGTTATTGTGATGTTGCTAGCGGTTATGTTGCCTAGTCTATCGATGACCAGTCAAATCTAGGTCTTATTTAGAAGAATTTGCCATTTCTATAAATATATAGTACAATATACACAGAAAAGTCGAATCTATTATTAGATTTTGTACTGATAAATGCTAAAGCTGGAGCGATCCAGTGACAGAAAACTATAGGGTCTCAAGAAGACAGCCAGTTGCCAACACAAGATCCACTTGGGTTCGACTTTTTGTATTTTTTAAGTAAAGGAGATGGTTGACCACTATTAAGAATAATTTCAAAGTGACTTAATACACTAGCAACAAGACGACAAGTAATATAAGAAAGCAACTTGAAAAAATGTTAAGAAACCGAAAAAACATTGACTTTTAGCGCTTTCTTATGGTATATTATAGTAAATAAGTGAACAAAAAAATAAAATATAAAAAAGGGTGAAGAAAAAATGAAAAACAACAAAGGTGTTACCTTAGTAGAATTACTAGTAGTAATCGTAGTAATGGGTATTATTGCTGGATTTGCAATTCCTGCAGTAGGGAATATTATTGAGAATGCAAATAAAGATTCAGTTTTAAATGACGCTATTCAAATTGAAAATGCTGCAAAGCTTTACTGTAGTACTAATAATTGTCCATCAGGTGTAACTACCTTACAATATTCTGATTTAGAAGATTTCCTAGATGGTTTTGATGATACTGCATATGCTGGTGAAAACACCACAACTCCTGGTACCTTGGACGATGGTAATGAGACATTACAAAGTAGTACAGCAACAAATATAGCGTATAGAGATGCCAATGGCGTTTGGAATGTTTATCTTGAGGCTGCAGGTGTCGATAGTGGGTCATGGGAATTTACAAATGGTGCCGCACCTACTGCTGGTACATACACAGATCCAACCTCTTGGATATCACCTAGTGCAGATTCAACTACTCGTGATGATATCACAGCTGATTAGTTAATTGTAAATTTATGCAATCCCCAGTCGGGGATTGCTTTTTTTTATTGTTTGAAAAAGTATTCTATAGTATACTAGAAGTGGTGATAATATGGACATAATGTGGTATATCTATGTAACTTTTATAGGACTAGTATTAGGTTCTTTTTATAATGTAGTAGGAATCAGGGTTCCTAATGGAGAGAGTTTACTTGGGAGGAGTCATTGTCCTAAGTGTGGTAAAACCTTAGGTGTAATTGAGTTGATTCCAGTAGTTGGTTATTTGGTCTTACGAGGTAGATGTAAAGAGTGCAAAAGTCCAATTAGTATCAAATATCCGATTATAGAGTTTATAAGTGGGGCTTTCTTCCTACTTTTGTTTGTGTTCTATAGGGAGAATATGGTAGAATATATAGTAAGTATAAGCTTTGTTTCTCTTATGCTCATTGTTGTGGTGAGTGATCTTTATTATCAAGTAGTACCAGACAAGATACTGTTAATCTTTTTGCCAATCATTTTAGTTCTTAGAATGATTGGGGATACTATGCTTTGGTATGAGAGTTTACTTGGTGGAATTTTAGGCTTCGCATTTATGTATATATTGGCTTGGTATGGAGAGAAACGCTTTAAGAAGCAGGCACTTGGTGGTGGAGATATTAAATTATACTTTATCATTGGGTTATTTCTAGGAGTGAACTTAGTCTTTCTATCTTTGTTTTTTGCTTCAGTTGTAGGATTACTATATGGATTCATCGTAAGAAAGAAAACAGGATATATTCCGTTTGTTCCTTTCATCTTTGTAGGAAGTATGCTTGCTTATTTGTTTGGACAAGACTTTGTTAATTGGTATTTAGGAATCTTAATGTAGGGTAGGTGGAAGTATGGCACTAGCAGTAAATTGTTTTTTTACCGATCATGAATTTTCATTTATTGAAAAACCAGATGGCTACAACATGAAAAAACTCAAGTATTCGAGTGTGAAGTTGCCTCCTGGGACGATTGAGAACGGGATAATCTATAAAGAGGAGTTGCTTTTAAAGACGATTAAAGAAGCCTTTAAACTCTTTAAAATCAAGTCCAAACGTGTGAACTTAGTTATTCACGAGGAACTATTCACATTCCGTAAGATTCATGTTCCAATTATTTATAAGCCAAATGAAATAGGGGATTATATTGAATCACAAATCGGGAAATCGATTGTCATTCCATTTGATGAAATGAAAATGGATTATGTGATTCACCGTAAAAGTGATGACTTCTATGAAGTAATCATGTTTTATGCACCAAAACATGAGTTAAAAGCTTACGTTGATCTCTTTTATGAGATGAACTTAGTTGTGGTAAAAACGGACATCCCACCACTAAGTTTGCATAGATTGTTCTATTACCGCAAGTATGAAGATAGTGAACTAAAGTTTGAAAAAGATATTATGTTTGCGGCCATTTTTGATGATACGTATTCTCTCTATATTTTTGATGAAGAGATACCCATTTTCTCCATTGTGCAGAACACCAATGTGGCGCAAATTGATAAGAAGCAGTATCTAGGAATCATTGATCAAGAAATCGCAAAGATCAACAACTATTATCGATACAACTTGAATAATGGTGAAAGGCAAGTAGAAAAGGTTGTCTTCTTCAATATGACGACTCGTTATAGTGATGAAGACATTCATGACTATTTCTATGAAGAAGGATCTCCGATGGAGACATTGGTCTTTAAAATGCGTAAGATTTCTAAGATTGTCGATACGATGATTGACCGAGAGTGTTATATACCTTTAGCCGCAAGTTTACTTGCGCCGAAAGGACTGTTCTAATATGGCGAAAAAGAAGAAAAATGTCTATATTAAAGGCCAATATGGTGTAAGTGAGTTTATTTATGTAGATTTATTGCCTGAAGTAAAACGAATTAGGCAGTTTAATGGACAAGTAGTAGTGATTCTACTTTTATTTGTTATTTTAAGTTTTGTCTTTATCTTTATTCCTTATAGAGCATTAACAACAGAATACGAAGAAACTAACGGGTTAAATAGTGATTTGAAATACGAGTTAGAACAAACAGAGGAAGAGTTTGCTGGATTTGAAATAGATATGAACACCATCAATTTCGCAAGCGATATTGATGGTATGGAAAACTATATTGTTGACTACGAAGGATGGTTAGGAGATATTATCTTGCTAGCTAACCAGTATAACGCTAATATAGAGAGTGTGAACTTATCGTTAGAAGGATCTACCTTTGATGTTACCTTATCTATGTCAACCTTTTATCGTTTTGAAGAGTTGAACTCTACGATTCAAAACATTCCTTGGGTATCAGTTAGTGACTACTCAACTCCGCAAAAAGTGGGCGATCAAATACTTTACGAGTCTACTTATTCTTTGGGGGTGATTGTTCATGCTGAATAGAAAATTAACCAATTATTTGTTCTTATTCATTGTATTGGGTGTACTAGCAGTCGTCTACTTAGTAAGAAGTGTTATGCTTACTAACTTGCAAGGGGACATTGATGATTTGGATAATGAAAATGCAAGGTTACAACAACAAATCATCGCGTTAGAACAAACGGTAGAAGAACACAAGGATACCGATGTTGCTTACTTGTACGAACTATCTGACTCAATTCCAAGTAATTTCTCAGATACACAGCTCCTTTACAATACCATTGCTCTCTGTGAATTAGCAGGTATTGGAGAAGACATTGATACACAGCGTACTATAGATTTCCAAAAAGGTGTTTCAATCAGTGGACCTGATGAACTAAGCAACTTTGCGAATGGCTATGAAGTGGTCGAAATGCATATTCAGTTTACCACCCAGGATTTGTCCTTGATTACAGACTTTATTGAAGTCTTGTATGAAGCAAATCAACTGTATTTACTTAATACCATTGATTACGATTTTCCTGAAGGAAATGAGTTTATTGCGGTCTCTATGACCTATTATGCATTCTATCAACCAGAGTAAAATAAAATGATCTACCATGATGGTAGATCATTTTTGATAGTTGTCAATTTCTTCAATTAGTGTGTTGTATAAATCTTCTTGTGGGACTTTTTTGATGATTTCTCCTTTTCGGAAGAGTAGTCCCCCATCTTTACCTCCAGCTACTCCGATGTCTGCGGCTCTTGCTTCCCCTGGACCGTTGACTGCGCAGCCCATAATCGCTACCGTTAAGTCTGTATCAATGGTTTCTAAGTAGGCTTCGACTTTGTTTACAAGGTCAAACATATTGTATTGGAGTCGTCCACATGTTGGACAGGAGATGAGTTTTGGTTTCTTATATAAATCAAGCGAACTTAGGAGTTCCTTGGCGACTTTGATTTCTTCTAATGGGTCAGTGGATAAGGAAATACGGATGGTATCGCCTATCCCTTGGTAAAGTAAGATTCCAAGCCCTGCGGCCGATTTGATGGTTCCACCGAAACTGGTTCCTGCTTCTGTGATCCCTAGGTGAAGAGGGTAAGGGAAGAGTTGACTAGCTAATTGGTAGGCTTGGACTGTTTTTTTGATGTCGCTTGCTTTTAAAGATAAAATGATGTTGGTGAAATGGTATTTTTCTAATAAAGCCACATGGTACTTGGCACTTTCGACCATTCCTTTGGCAGTGACGCCGTATTGTTCAATGATGTGTTGTTCCAAAGAACCACCGTTGATTCCGATACGGATAGGAATATGTTTTTCTTTACAAGCATCGACTACAGCTTTGATGCGGGATTCATCGCCAATATTACCTGGATTGATACGGATTTTATCGATTCCGTTTTCAATCGCTTTTAGGGCCAGTTTGTAGTCAAAATGAATGTCCGCAACCAAAGGGACACTTGTTTTTCTTTTAATCTCTTTTAGGGCGTCCGCATCTTTTTGATCAAAGATGGCCAAACGAACAATCTCCGCTCCAGCGGTCGCGAGCGTATTGATTTCTTTTACAACATTCTCAATGTCTTCAGTTTTGCTTATTGCCATGGTTTGAATCACTACTTTGTTTTGTCCACCAATTTGGACATCACCAACAAAGACTTTTTTTGTATCTTTTCTCATATCTATCACCACCCTTATTATAGCAAGAACTAGGAAAAAAATATAGAAATCTATTGCATTTTTTCTCATATAATGATATATTATAAAAGACTTTTGTTAGGAGGAATGACTGTGCGAGTACAAATTACGTTAAGATGTACTGAGTGTAACTCAGAGAATTATCATACAACAAAAAATAAAAAAGAACATCCAGAACGTTTAGAAACAAAAAAGTATTGCCCAAAATGCAACGCTAAAACGTTACATAGACAAAAAAAATAGTCGAAAACTTCTTTAGCAAGAAGTTTTTTTAATATGGTGAGGTGTTAGGTATGAAGTATATCATGGGTATTGATGTTGGTGGAACGAGTGTAAAAATTGGCCAATTTAATGAGAATCTTGAGTTGGTCGAAAAATGGGAGATTCCAACCAACAAAGAAGAACATGGGACAAAGATTTTAGAAGATGTGGTTCAGTCTATTAAAAGCAAAGTACACTTAGAAGAGATTCTAGGGTATGGTTTTGGTGTGCCTGGTCCCGTTAGTGGTAAGGTCGTAATTGAATGTGTTAATCTTGGTTGGCCTAGTAATTATCCTTTAGTAGATATCGTGGAATCATTGACAGGTAATGCCAATATTTATGTTGAGAACGATGCCAATGTGGCGACCTTAGGTGAGTTAAGTAAGGGCGCAGCCAAAGAATTTCATAGTGCCGTTATGTTGACCTTAGGTACTGGTATTGGTGGTGGAATTGTGGTTAATGATGCGATCATTAGTGGAGCCAATGGTGCGGCTGGTGAGTTTGGTCATATCCAAGTAGAACGAGATCATGGGTTTCCATGTAATTGTGGAAGCACGGGTTGCTTAGAAACCGTCGCGAGTGCGAGTGGTATTAAGTCTCTTTACCAAAAATACAAAGTAGAACAACCATTCAAGGGTGTAAAAGATTTGTTAGACCCGAGTGCCAAAGCCATCATGGACCTAGCAGTAAAAGGTGATGCTTTAGCGTCTTATACGATTGATCAAGTGGCGTCTTATCTAGGGTATGCATCCCATCTGGTTGCCATGAGTGTGAATCCAGAAGTCATCATCTTTGGTGGTGGCGTATCCAAAGCAGGAGATTTCTTACTTGATAAAATACGAGAAGCATATGCTATGTACCCGTTTAAAGCAACAAAAAACATGAAATTCTTACTAGCTACACTTGGAAATGATGCCGGTATTTACGGTGCCGCAGGGTTGGTGAAACGTCATGGTTAAAAGTGTCTTAAACGACTTTACAGAAAATACCTACATCATTAGTGAAGGCAAAGACTGTTACATTATTGATCCAGGGACCAATTATGAAGGCATCAAACAAGTGATTGAGGACAATGAGTTCAATGTTTTAGCGATTTTACTTACCCATGGACATTTCGATCACACAGGTTCTTTAAACCAGTTATTAGAAGAATATGATGTGTCTGTATACTTACATGAATTAGAACGTGACTTTATGTTTGATGTCAATTTGAATTTATCAGGTATTACCTATCATAAATTCAAAATTGAGACCAAATCACGAATCATCACCATTGAGGATGGTCACGAGTTTCCTTTAGGGACCTTTAAAGTCCGAACCATTCATACACCAGGTCATACAAGAGGTGGAGTAAGTTACTTATATAAGAAATATATCTTCGCTGGAGATACCTTGTTTAAAGGAACAGTCGGTCGAACGGATTTACCGACAAGTGATTACCATGAATTAGAACTTAGTTTGAAACGAATTGTGGATGAAACCAAAGACAACACCGTTGTCTATCCAGGACATGGACATTTTACAACAATGCTTAATGAGAAGTTTGACAACCCATTTTTGAAGAAAGTATTAAAGTAAGCGATGCGAAGGCATCGCTTTTTTATTTAGAGTCCAAATTAGAAAAATTACACTTAGTCTTGTCATATTGTTAGACCTTTGTTATAGTGTTAGATGTTGGTTAATTTATTAGAATTATAAATAAGATTATAAAAAGGAGGTTCGATATGAACATAGAAAATGTTTGTGTCTCATATGGAGATAAGAACGTGATTAGTGATTTGTGTGCAGAAATCAAGGAAAGTCAAATTACTGTGATTATTGGACCCAATGGTTGTGGTAAATCAACTTTGTTAAAGACAATGACAAGAGTGCTTTCTCCAAATCAAGGGGCTGTATATCTTGATGGAAAAGAACTGTCCAGGCTTCCGACCAAAGAAGTAGCCAAAAAACTTGCCTTCTTGCCACAGTCTCAAGGAATAGTGTCTGGTTTAACAGTCTTTGAACTCGTATCTTATGGTCGATACCCTTACCAAAAAGGTCTTGGGAAACTCACCAAGCATGATCTTGAGATGATTGAGTGGGCGATGGACGTAACTAGTCTTCTACCTATGAAAGATCGCCGGGTGGATGCCCTTAGTGGAGGGCAAAGACAGCGTGTTTGGATTGCCATGGCTTTGGCCCAAGAAACGGACATGATTTTCTTAGATGAGCCAACAACTTACTTAGATGTTGCGCATCAATTGGATTTATTGCATTTGTTGAAAAGCTTAAACGAAAAAGCAAAAAAAACCATTGTTATGGTCTTACATGACATCAACCAAGCGGCCTATTTTTCTGATTATATCATTGCGATGAAAGATGGTAAAATCATCAAAACAGGTACAGAACACGATGTAGTTAATAAGTTAACTATGCGTGAAGTATTCTCGGTTGATATGGATATTATGATGGATAAAGATACCAACAAACCAATTACGTTCAACTATAAAAGAATATAAAGGAGAATTTACATGAAGAGAATTAGTTTTTTTGTTTTACTTTTAATGATTAGTCTATTAAGTGCATGTCAGACAGATATGCAGGAAGATATCGAAATGGTTACCTATGAGTCAGAAGAAGGACCGATTGAAGTTCCAGCTGATCCAAAGAGAGTTGTTGTATTAGCAACCTTTAATACTGGGCATGTATTAGCTAGTGGCGGAAACTTAGTTGGGGCAACTTCTTGGGACTTCTTAAATGATCGTTATGCTCCATACTTAGCAGGTGTGGAAGAAGTCAGTGAAGAAAATGTGGAAGGAATCTTAGCTTTAAATCCAGATTTGATTATTGCCCAACCAGGTATTGCCAATTTGGAGCAAATCCGTGAAATTGCACCAACGGTTGTGTATACTTATGGAAACTTAACCTATTTGGAGCAATACGTAGAAATTGCTAAACTTCTAGGACAAGAAGAAGAGGCGAGAGCTTGGGTTGAAGATTTTCAACTTAGAGCCAAAGAAGCAGGAGACCAAATTAAGGAACTATATGGACAAGAGGTAACAGTTAGTGTCATTGAAGCATATGGGAAGCAATTATATGTCTATGGATCTAACTGGGGTAGAGGAACGGAAATCTTATATCAAGAAATGGAACTAGGAATGCCGGAACTAGTGATTGAAAATGCCTTAGGTCCTGGTTATTACGCGATTAGCACTGAAGTCATTAATGATTATATGGGTGATTTTGTCGTCTTAAGCAAACACCTAGAAGCAGATACATCTTTTGAGGAAACTGACCTTTACCAACAAACAGATGCTTACCAAAATGATCGTATTGTGACGGTGGATGGTACAAGTTTTTCCTACAATGATCCTCTAACCTTAGATTGGCAATTAGATATCTTTATTGAGTTCTTCTTAGGAGAATAAAAGGAGGGAAACTATGAACATAGAGGCAACTACTTACAAAAAAAGATTAACTATGCTGTTCATAGTTTTCTTTTTTGTCTTTTTACTATCTACAAGGTTTGGGGCTGCTAGTCTATCTTTTGAAGATATATTGCAGGTTTTTAAACAAGGGGAAGTAACTAGTAATATATTGGTTTTTAGAGAAATCCGATTGCCGAGGATTTTAGCTTCTATACTGATTGGAACAGCCTTAGGCTTAAGTGGAAGTATTATGCAGGGAGTATCAAAAAATCCTTTAGCGGACCCAGGCTTACTTGGTGTGAGTGCAGGAGCAAGCCTGGCTTTAACCATAAGTTATGCATTGTTTTCTTCTTTGTCTTATATAATGGTCGTACTGGTTTCTTTTTTCGGATCCATCTTAGGGATTGGTCTAGTCTTTTTAATGACTATGGTGAGTAGGCAAAAAATGACGACCATTACCCTCTTGTTGGCAGGTTCTGCTATATCGACCATGCTCTTTGCTTTGTCGCAAGGAATTAGTATATATTTCCGTGTTTCGAAAGAAGTTTCTATGTGGACTTCTGGAGGGCTTGTTGGTACAACTTGGACACATATTCTCATCAGTTTACCGATTATTGTTTTGGTCTTAGGGGTCGCTATCTACTATTCCAAAGAGATTACAACGCTTTCTCTTGACGAGGAACTAGCAATTGGTCTTGGTCAAAACGTATTTCGAACAAAGATCCTTATGTATACTTTAGTTGCTCTATTGACAGGTGTTGCGGTTGCCTTAGCTGGAAATTTAGCCTTTGTAGGTTTGATGATACCGCATATGGTGCGTGGTCTTGTTGGGTTTGATTATAAGCGAATTGTTCCCGTATCTGTTTTAGTAGGAGGGATATTTCTTATGTTTTCAGACACCTTAGCGAGAGTCATTTATGCTCCTTATGAAACACCATTGATTGCGATTGTTGCAGTCTTTGGTTTACCCTTTTTCTTATACATTGTTCGAAGTGAAAAGGGTGGTGTCTTCTAATGGAAAAGTTAAATCAAGTCAAAAAAAGAGCATGTATCTTACTCCTCATTGTTTTGATTGGGATGAGTATCTTGTATCTAGCAATTGGAGATATACATATATCGCTTGAATCTTTACTACAGACCCTTTTACTCACGGGGTCGAAGATTGATGAGTTTGTTGTTTTTCGATTACGCTTACCACGACTTTTCATTGTATTATCCTCTGGTGCAGCACTTGCCTTAAGTGGGGCACTTTTACAAGGTGTAACTAGAAATGAACTAGCAGATCCAGGAATCATTGGAATCAATGCAGGAGCTGGAGTTGGAGTTACAGTTTTCTTTTTACTGTTTTCTTATGATGCGAAGAGTTTTTCTTATCTCTTACCAGTAGCAGCCTTCTTAGGAGCTGGTCTTACAGCGCTATTAATATTCGCTTTTTCTTACCAAAGAAAAACTGGGATCCATCCATATAAAATTATTTTGGTTGGTATTGGGTTTTCAATGGCATTGTCAGGATTTATGATTCTACTTATTTCTAGTGCAGAACGTGATGAAGTACAATTTATTTCTTCTTGGTTAGCTGGAAATATTTGGGGTGGTGATTGGCCGTTTGTACTTGTAATAGTACCGATTATCCTCATAGCAATTATCCTCATATTTTTCAAACTACAAACATTAAATATCTTACAACTTGGAGAAGAAGCAGCACTTGGGCTTGGAGTGTCCTTGCAAAAGGTGCAAGTTTTCTACATGGTTGTAGCGACCTTACTTGCGGCCAGCGCAGTTAGTGTTGTTGGTAGTATTGGTTTTATTGGGCTTATGAGTCCACATATTGCGAAAAGATTAGTTGGACAACAGACACAAAGGTATATTCCCATTACTCTGTTATTAGGTTCGACGATTTTAGTTGTCGCTGATTTCTTAGCAAAACAGTTGGTCGAACCTAATGGATTACCAACTGGACTATTAGTGGCCTTTATTGGGGCACCATACTTTTTATATTTGATTGTCAGAAATAATCACTAAAAAAGAATCTACAAGTTTGTAGATTCTTTTTGCATCTGTTGGATAGATAGTGCAAGAAAGACAATGTAGTAAGGTGTTGTATAATACATTGAGTTTCCAAAGAATGCGCTGACTAGATAAGCAAAGACTATCGCGTATAAGGAGTAAATGATTAAAGAAAAGTGTGTTCGATTCTTTAGCAAATCAAGAAAGTGTATAGTTAGTGTACTTAAATAGACAATCAAGGCTGGTATTCCAATACTTGCGGCAATCTGTAAGTATTCATTGTGAGGACGATCACTTGTATTACCAGCCTCTAGATAAGCGTCTCCTAAGTTATCCACGCCATATCCAAATATGGGTTTTTCTAAGGTAAAGTCAAGTGCTTGTGTCCATAAAGACCATCGTCCACTACCAGCACTTGGGGCTTGTTCGTTTCCTTCTATGATGTCGCTTGTTCCTCCTGCAATTTTACTTAGTTCACTGGCAATAAAATTGCCATCCATGCTAGAAGCAAGGGATGAAAGTAGGAAAATAAGAACAATGACGGATAGTCGTTTTCGTTCCTTTGGATGATAGGTGAAGACAAATATACTAAGCATGGTTACCCCGAAAACTGCTCCTATATATGAGCCGAACGATCCGTTATCAATGAGTGTATATGTTAATAGTCCTAAAATAATATAAGGAACTATAGTTATAATTCTAGATTTTCCCTTGTATAAATAGATAGCTAAGATACTTGCTAGAATAGAGATGTTTAGGAAGTAAGCATAGTGGTTGGCGTTGTGAAAAATCGAACTTGCTTTTGTTAGTGTAAATAGATTGTTGATGTATTCTATATCGAGCAAACTAAAGATACTTAACAGAGTACCTGATAATAAGAAAGGAATAAGCAAGCAATAGATTCGTCTTGTACTTTTTAGTTGATAAGCAGCGGAAAATAGTCCAGCATATGCTAAATAGGTTATAAATCCTTCTTTCCGGTAGGGATGACCATAAAAGGAAATAGCCCAGTTATCACTAAACAAAGCAGAGAAGAAAGCAAGTAATAAAAATAGTGTTAGTAATATAGGTAGTATATATCTTTTGATATAATCTATTAACTCTATGTCATCATCTCGCGCTATGATGATGCTTCTAGCTATAGTGAAAAGTGCGATAAAAAGTCCAAAATAACCGAGTGGTTGTAAGTAGTGAAACAAATCTCTTGCCAAGATTGAATCATTAACAAAGTAAAAACTAGGATCATGAAAGTCTAAGGTTAAACTATTTAACAAACGATAAACAGGGGATAAAAAAAATAGAATCAGTAATATATAACTTAGGTTGGATAAGGTAGACTCTTTTGGGTATAAGAAAAGCTCTCGTACTTTTTTCATTGCACGAACGTCATGGTAAGTAGTAGAAATTTTGTTTTTCACTGTGTTTAACCAATTCATCGAATCCCCACTTTCTTACATTATTATAGCACAAGGAGAGAGAAATCTATCTACTTAATTGACATATAATGCCTAGAAATCAAACTTTTTTCAATTTTTAGCACTCAAAACTTGACAGTGCTAAATGAGTAAGTTATAATACTATTAGCAAACTGAATAAAAGAGTGCTAACGGAGGTGGAAAGATGTTAACAACAAGGCAAGAACTGGTCTTAAAACTGATTGTAGAAGAATACATCAAGAGTGCTGAACCAGTAGGTTCTAGGACATTATCAAAGATGCTTGAATTTTCACCTGCGACCATACGAAATGAAATGGCAGACTTGGAAGATTTGGGTTACTTAGAGAAAACACATACCTCAAGTGGTCGTATTCCTAGTGACCAAGGTTATCATTATTATATTGAGCAAATCTTGGCCGATAACGACAACTTCAATATGAGTTTTAACGTCATTGATGAACTCTTTAGTAATGAAGATATGAAGAGGGATGACGCGATTAAGCAAGCAATGAACTTACTCTCACAACTAACCAATTATACAACCATTGCGCTTGGTAGTGGAGCATACGGTTCAAAGGTAAAGAAAATTGAACTGATTCCTTTGAGAGAAAACCAAGTAGTCTTACTGGTCATCACCAATCAAGGACATGTGGAAAGTAAAAACCTTAGCTTACCAGATGGGACCGATATTGAAGAGATGAAACGCGTGATTGAAATTTTCAATGATATTCTATATGACTGTCCGATTGGGAAAGTTAGTGAGAAACTTCATTATGAAATCAATCATCGTCAAATCAAGGAACTCTTAATTTACAACAAGACCATCATTGAAGCCTTCCTTGATGCCTTCACGAAGTTCACCAAAAGTGAACTTTATGTCACGGGGCAATCCAACATCTTGAACCAGCCTGAGTTTAATGACATCAACCGCGTTCGGGAGTTACTAACCTTCTTCGAACGAAACGATATCTTTAAACTAGTCGAAAACACAGAGGAACAAGGACTTACGGTGCGCATTGGGAAAGAAAACACCGTCAAAGCTATGCAAGATTGTACAGTGATTACTGTCCCTTACGAACTCAATGAATCCGATTCAGGAACGATTGCCATCGTTGGACCAACTCGTATGGAATATCAAAAAGTCATTCCACTCATTAAGTATTTAGCTGCGCATATGTCGAAATTATATAAGGAGTAGTAAGCATGAGCAAGAAGAAAACGGAAGAACAAGTGAATGAAGAAGTAAAAGAAGAAGAAACAGAAGAACTATTGGATGAACATGAAGAACTAGAAGAACCAACGCTTGAAGGACAAATAGCGGACTTACAAGAAGAAATTCAAGACTTAAAAACCAAACTTTTACGCGAGCATGCAGATTTGGAAAACACAAGAAAACGTTTGGAAAAAGAACGTATCTTAGAACGCAAATATGCAGCCTTAGCGGTCGTAAAAGAACTCATCACACCAATGGATCACTTTGAGTTAGCCCTCAAAGTAGAACCAAACGATGACAAAGAAAAGAATTTCTTACAAGGGTTCACCATGATCAAGAACCAATTCCACAAAGCCTTAGAAGATGCTGGGGTAAGTGAAATTGATGCGCTTGATGAAGAATTTGATCCAAACTTCCACCAAGCGATTGGAACAGAAAAAGTGGAAGGAAAAGAAGCAAACATCGTCGTCGAAGTACTGCAAAAAGGATATATGTACAAAGACCGACTTATCAGACCAGCCATGGTTAAAATTAGCGAATAAAGAAAAGGAGAAGATAAATTATGGGAAAAATCATCGGTATTGACTTAGGAACTACCAACTCATGCGTTGCCGTAATGGAAGGTAAAGAAGCAAAAGTAATTGCCAACGCAGAAGGAGCGCGTACAACCCCTAGTGTTGTCGCATTCAAAGAAAACGAAATTCAAGTAGGTGAAGTCGCAAAACGACAAGTAATCACCAATCCAAACACTGTGTCTTCGATCAAACGTCACATGGGAACACAACATAAAGAAAAAATGAACAACAAAGAATATACTCCACAAGAAATTTCCGCTATGATCTTACAAAACTTAAAGAAAACAGCAGAAGACTACTTAGGAGAAAAAGTGACAGAGGCAGTTATTACGGTACCTGCTTACTTCAATGATGCAGAGCGTCAAGCGACAAAAGATGCCGGAAAAATTGCCGGATTAGAAGTAAAACGTATCATCAACGAACCAACTGCCGCAGCGCTTGCATACGGAATTGACAAAACAGACCAAGCACAAACAATCTTGGTCTATGACTTAGGAGGAGGAACCTTTGATGTTTCAATCTTGGAACTTGCAGATGGAACCTTTGAAGTTGTATCAACTGCCGGAGACAACCGTTTAGGTGGAGACGACTTTGACCACAAAATCATGGACTTCTTAGTCGCAGAATTCAAACGTGAACAAGGAATCGATTTATCCAAAGATAAAATGGCCATGCAACGTCTAAAAGATGCCGCAGAAAAAGCCAAAAAAGATTTATCAGGAATCACATCAACCCAAATCTCTTTACCATTCATTAGTGTAGGAGAAAACGGACCTGTCCACTTAGAACAAACCTTAACAAGAGCCAAGTTCAATGAACTTACACACGACCTTGTTGAAAAAACAATGGGACCTGTTCGCCGTGCATTAAAAGATGCTGGAATGACCAAAAACGATATTCACCAAGTATTATTAGTGGGTGGATCAACTCGTATTCCTGCTGTACAAGAATCAATCAAAAGTGAATTATCAAAAGAACCAAACAAAGGAGTAAACCCTGATGAGGTTGTCGCTATGGGTGCGGCTATTCAAGCTGGTGTCTTAAGTGGAGACGTGAAAGACGTATTGTTATTAGACGTTACCCCACTATCACTTGGTATTGAAACACTTGGTGGAGTCTTTACCAAATTAATTGAACGTAATACAACCATTCCAACAAGTAAATCACAAGTATTCTCAACTGCCGCAGATAACCAACCTGCTGTAGACTTACATGTCTTACAAGGTGAACGTCCAATGGCCAACCAAAACAAAACCTTAGGACGTTTCCAATTAACCGACATCCCACCTGCACCACGTGGAGTACCACAAATCGAAGTATCTTTTGACATTGATGCCAATGGTATCGTAAATGTTACTGCCAAAGATTTAGGTACAGGGAAAAAACAATCCATTACCATTAAAAATGACACTGGACTCAGTGAAGAAGATATTGAACGCATGGTCAAAGAAGCAGAAGAACATGCGGAAGAAGACAAAAAAATGAAAGAAGCTGCAGAAACTAGAAATGAAGCAGACCAACTTGTCTTCCAAACCAAAAAAGCCATCACAGACTTAGGTGAAAACATCGACGAATCAGAAAAAGAAAAAGCAGAAGACGCGATCAAAGAAGTCGAAGAAGCATTAAAAGGTGACGACTTAGAAGAAATCACTGCCAAAAAAGATGCCTTAATGACGATTGCCCAAGAACTTGCACAAAAAGCATACGCACAAGCGCAAGAAGCAGGGCAAACTGATCCAAATGCTGGTGAATCTGAAGAAGCAAATGACGATGACAACGTGGTCGATGCGGATTACGAAGAAGTAGACTAAGTGTAATAAGGATATGAAGCAGACTTTCTGCTTCATATCACTTTAGTGAGGTGTTAATATGAGTAAACGAGATTACTACGAAGTCTTAGGCGTGGACAAAAGCGCCGATCAGGCCGCGATCAAAAAAGCCTACAGGCAACTAGCCAAAAAATACCACCCAGATGTTTCGACCGAAAAAGACGCAGAAACCAAGTTTAAAGAAGTCCAAGAAGCATACGATGTTTTAAGTGACTCACAAAAACGTGCACAGTATGACCAATTTGGACATCAAGCAGCGAATGGACAAGGTGGATTTGGTGGATTTGGAGACGCTAGTGGGTTTGACTTTGACATCAACGATATTTTTTCAAGTTTCTTTGGCGGAGGAGGATCGAGAAGATCTAGCAATCGTCCAAGAAAAGGACAAGATATTCAAAAGAAAATGGGTATTAGCTTTAAAGAATCCATTTTCGGTGGGAAAAAGAAAGTACGTGTAACAGTTCATGAAGAATGCCACACCTGTCATGGGTCTGGTGCCTATTCAAAAAACGATATAAAAACATGTTCTGAATGTAAAGGTAGCGGTCGAGTAACCGTTGAACAACAATCCATTTTTGGACGCACAAGAACACAAACAACTTGTCCAAAATGCCATGGTTCCGGAAAAGAAATCACCAAAAAATGTCCTACTTGCCATGGAGAAGGTATTGAATCCAAAAACAAGGACATCGAAGTAAACATTCCAGAAGGGATTGACTCCGGTCAACAAATCCGTTTAGAAGGATATGGAAACAAAGGCTTTAATGGAGGTCCTTCTGGTGACTTATATATCTTATTTGATGTGAAGAAACACGATTTATTCGAACGTCATGGCGATGATATTGTCATTGAGGTACCAATTACCTTTACCCAAGCAGCCCTAGGAGATAGTATCCAAGTACCAACTCCTTATGGGGACGTCAAACTAAAAGTACCAAGTGGTACCCAAAGTGGGACGACCTTCCGTTTGCGCGGTAAAGGAGCACCAAACGTTCGCAGTAAAAATAAGGGGGACGAACACGTAATTATCAAAGTTGTTACCCCAACAAAACTAAACAAACAACAAACCAAACTCTTTGAGCAATTATCAAAAACAGACTTAACGGAGAACTCAAGTATTTGGGAAAAATTTAAAAGTTCGGTTTTAGGAAAATAATGTTGGCTTGCCAACATTTTTTCTTTTCACTAGTGAAGAAAAACAAACTATGATATAATCTAGATGGTGATTTTTATGCAGCGATATTTTACAAATCAAATCAAACAAAAACAAGCAATCTTAGAAGAAAGCGACCACCATCACATCAAACATGTGATGCGTTTTCAGGTGGGCGATGAAGTCTCTATTTGTGACTTAGAAGGTCACTGTTACCTAGGAACTTTCCAAGCCATTGGTGAGCAAATCATTGTCTCTATATCGAAGGAACTACCATCCACTGAACTACCACTTGATGTGACCATCGGACAAGCCTTGATTCGACGAGAGCGTTTTGAATATGTCTTGCAAAAGGCAACGGAACTGGGGATGAAGAAACTCATTCCTCTACATACTAAGTATGCGATTATCGACCTAGATAAGAAAAAAGCCAAAAAGAAAGTAGAACGTTGGCAAAAAATTGTCCAAGAAGCAAGTGAACAGTCGAGAAGAAACTATGTACCTCTTGTTTCAGAAGTAAGTGACATACAGGCCTTAGATTTATCTTCTTATGATGCGGTCTTTGTAGCTTACGAACAACTTCAGGAAAGTAAATCTCTTCATCACTTACTTGAAGAGAATACCTATCAGAATATCTTGTTCTTAGTGGGTCCTGAAGGTGGATTTCATCCAAAGGAAATTGAAGCATTAAAGACACAGAAGAATGTCCATCTTGTGGGCCTAGGGAAACGTATATTACGAAGTGAAACAGCCTCAAGCTATTTCTTGAGCGCCCTATCTTATGTCTATGAATTAGGTGAGAAATGATGAAAGTAGCCTTTTATACTCTAGGTTGTAAAGTGAATACCTATGAAAGTGAAGCCATTGCGGAGTTGTTTGCTAACCACGGCTATGAGGTAGTCCATCCAAGAGACTATAGTGATGTCTATATCATCAATACTTGCACCGTCACCAATAGTGGAGATTCGAAAAGTAGAAAAGCCATTCGTAAATTGATCAAGCAGAACCCAGAAGCGGTGGTTGCGGTCATGGGTTGTTACTCACAAATGGACGCAGACACGGTGGCTTCGATTGATGGTGTGGATATTGTTATTGGGACCAGTCATCGGGAACAACTACTTGACCTAGTAGAAGAGCACATCAGACACAGAAGAAAAATCAAAGAAGTAACCGATATGTCACGTTACCGTGTATTTGATGAAATACAGGTCACAAGTTTTCAAGAAAATACCCGAGCCTTTCTAAAAATTGAAGATGGGTGTAACCATTTTTGTACCTACTGTATCATTCCCTTTGCTAGAGGGAGAGTGCGCTCTAGAAAACCGGAATCGGTCTTAGAAGAAGCAAGAAAACTGATTGCCCATAACTACCACGAAATCGTTCTTACTGGTATTCATACTGGTGGATATGGACAAGATTTAGAAGACTACTCTTTTTATGACTTATTAAACGATTTGTCCAACTTAGAAGGATTGAAGAGACTACGCATATCATCCATTGAAATGAATGAACTAAGTGAAGACATTATAAAGCTAATGAAAGAAAACGATGTCTTTGCCAAACATTTACATATACCCCTGCAAAGTGGGTCAAATAAAATTCTTAAAAAAATGAACCGTCATTACACAGTCCAAGAGTTTAAAGAGAAACTAGCCTTTATAAGAAATGAAATCAAAGGCATTGCCATCACAACGGATGTCATTGTTGGATTTCCTACAGAAACCGATGAAGACTTCTTAGAAATGAAAGAAAACATCAAAGACCTAGCCTTTAGTGAACTACATGTTTTTCCGTATTCTAGACGTAGTGGTACAAAGGCTGCGCAGATGAAAGACCAAGTACACGGGACCATTAAGTCAATCCGTGTCAATGAACTCATTAGTCTTAATGAAGAACTTGCACAAAACTTTATTGAACAAGAAAAAGACTATGTTCAGTCCGTTTTATTTGAAACCACCAAGGGTGACTATACCGAAGGCCATGCTAGTAACTACATAAAGATAAAAGTTCCAGCAGATCCCACACTTGAAAACCAAGTGAAGAATGTCACGATCACCAAAGCAAGTTATCAAGATACTTACGGAAAAGTCCTATAAAAAAGTTGCCAACTTTGGCAACTTTTCATTTGAACATATAACTTATGGTGACATCATCCGCTTCTAAATAGAAATCCAAATCCATATCAGAAGCCATGGCGTCCGGTAACTCGTGTAAGAAGACCAAGAACTGATCCAAACAATCATAAGTATCAATGATGTTGATGAACTGTTTATAGCCTTTTTTCAGTTTGTATTTCTTTTTCGTTTTACCACCAGAAATCACGATGATTAGTAGTTCACGTTTGGAGGCTTTTAAGACTTTCGAATGAATATATTTTGTTAAGATTGGTAACTCTTCCGCCTTATATTCTAAGTATTTCTTTGTCAATTTTTTTCCTTTTCGTTTCAACTTTTTAAAGTTGTTGGTGTGCTTCTTTCTGCGTTTTTTTAGTTTGTCAACGAGTAAAACACCATTGTATTTTTTCTTTCGTAACCTTCGGGCTTTTCTAGCATACCTTGCACTAGACATATAAAAATGCATATGCTTGATGCTTCTAGTAATGATGAATATAATGATCAGACCAATGGCAATGGTAATGAGGAGATTTTCCCTCATCCAAGTAGTAATGACTTCCATATAGACACATCCCTTCGAAATCATTTCTATTTTATCACATTCCTAGCTTTTTTGGTAGATAGGAAAAAAAGATGGCCTATATAAACGAAAATTCTTTACTTTTAAAATCAAATTTGGTATTATGGTAAAGGTTAATGATAGAGTGAAAGGAGGGTGAACCTCATGGCTAAGACAGTTGTTAAAGAAAACGAATCATTAGAAGACGCGTTAAAGAGATTTAAACGCGACGTTTCTCGTTCAGGTACCCTTGCTCAAGCTCGTAAGAAAGAACATTATGTAAAACCGAGTGTCGCAAAGAAAATGCGTCAAAAAAACAACAAAGGTAGAAAATAATTTAAGACGGTATAGTTTATACCGTTCTTTTTTTCCTCTTTTTCTAGACATATGCTATAATATAAGTAGATTTTAGGGTAGATAGGAGATTGATAATTTGGTTGACATTACAAAACTCAATATCGGGTTTCATGACCTCGAGATATTCCGCTTAGTTGTTGGAACAAATGACAAAAATTTACAGATTTTAAATACCATATACGATGTACAAATCTTAACCAAAGGTCAAGATATTTTTGTGGATACCTTTGATACAGCCTTGATTGGTCATTTAGAAAAAATCTTTTCCATTTTGATCAAGATTGCTGGTGCTAATACCGTCTTAAAAGAACGCGATATGATTTATATCGCCAAACTAGCTGAATCAAAATCGATTGAGGATATTGTGGATATTTACTTAGACAAAGTCTTCATTACAAAAACCTTACATGGGAAACCGATTTATGCAAAAACCTTGCACCAAAAACATTACGTAAAAGCCATCAACAATCACGATTTGGTTTTTGGGATTGGTCCTGCAGGAACAGGGAAAACCTACGTTGCAGTGATGAATGCTCTTGCCCATTTAAAGAACAACGATATCCAAAAGATTATCTTAACGCGTCCAGCGGTGGAAGCAGGAGAAAAACTTGGATTTTTACCGGGGGACTTAAAAGAGAAAGTAGATCCATACTTGCGTCCTCTTTATGATGCCTTATATGAAGTCTTAGGCGTCAAGCAAACAGAAGAATTGATTGAAAAAGGAACCATTGAAATTGCGCCACTTGCCTATATGCGAGGTCGCACCTTAGAAGCAGCTTACGTCATATTAGATGAAGCACAAAATACAACCATCAATCAAATGAAACTCTTTTTAACAAGACTTGGATTCAATTCAAAAATGGTGGTGACTGGAGATGTCACACAAATTGATCTACCAAACAAAAAAGAAAGTGGACTAGTCCACGCAACCAACCTCTTAGAAGGTGTTCGCGGGATTGACGTGATTCGTTTTGAAAAAGTCGACGTCATTAGACACCCACTCGTACAACAAGTAATTGAACGCTATGAGGACTATGAACGTAAACATAGTTAAGCAAGTAGAAGAAAAGGTTGATCAACGCATTATTGAACAAGTCTTGCAAGTTTCTAGTAAGAAGTTATCCTTAGAAGATTCCAACATCAACATCATTTTAGTCAACAACCAAATTATCCAAGAATTGAACAAATCCTTTCGTAATAAAGATAAACCAACCGATGTATTAACCTTTCCTGATGGAGAGTTTAACAACCTAGGTGATGTCTTTATCTCCTTAGAGAAAGCCATAGAACAAGCAAAAGAATATGGACACTCTTTTGCAAGAGAACTAGCCTTTTTAACCGTCCATGGATTGCTGCATACCCTAGGCTATGACCATCACACCAAAGAAGAAGAACAAGAAATGTTTGACTTACAAGAATCTTTATTACAGGAAGCAAAAATTACAAGATAAAGGTGATTATATGAACAAGTTATACGATCAAGCAAAACAAGTATTAGACAATGCCTACGTGAAATATTCACACTTTCATGTAGCCGCAGCTTTAAAACTAAAAAATGGTGAAGTCATCACCGGTGTCAACGTGGAGAATGCATCCTTTGGCTTAACCAACTGTGCGGAACGTACGGCACTCTTTACTGCCTACACCAAGGGATACAAAAAAGAAGACATCGAAGAAATCTTGATCACCACCAAACAAGAAGACTTTATCTCTCCTTGCGGAGCTTGTAGACAAGTTATGCGCGAGCTTATGCCTGATGATGCCAAAGTACATCTAGCCAACAAACAAGGAGAAATCAAGACCGTGTTAAACAAAGACCTCTTACCATTTGCCTTTACTGAGGATGATTTATAATGTTTAAGAGTGGATTTGTCACCATCATTGGACGTCCAAATGTTGGGAAATCAACCTTCTTAAATCGTGTATTGGGAAAAAAGATTACCATCACGAGTGATAAGCCACAAACAACCAGAAATAATATTTCTGGTATTTTTACTGATGAAGATGCACAAATTGTCTTCATCGATACACCTGGTGTCCATAAACCCAAACACAAACTAGGTGAGTTTATGACCAAAGAAGCACTGCGCACACTGAAAGCAGTCGATTTGGTGATGTTGATGGTGGATAGTACGGAAAACTTTGGTATGGGAGATCAGTACATGTTAGAAGAACTAAAGAATGTAAAAGTTCCGGTCTTCTTAATCCTCAACAAAGCCGACTTAATTGAAGATGTTGTTCGTTTGAAAGAACTAGTCGACAAGTATAAGTCGCTTTATCAGTTCGCTGGTATCTTCAGTATTTCAGCCTTAAGGGGAGACCATACAGACAAACTCCTTGAAGACATCAAAGCTATGTTAGAAGAAGGACCAAAATACTACCCTGATGATCAAATTACGGATCACCCTGAGAAATTCATTGTCTCAGAAATGATTCGTGAGAAAGTACTTCGTTTAACTCGAGAAGAAGTACCTCACAGTGTCATGGTGACGATTGATTATATCGAAGAAGATCAGGAAGTCGACAACTTACTCAATATTCATGCCTCGATTATTGTCGAACGTGATAGCCAAAAAGGAATCATCATAGGTAAAGGCGGAAAGATGATCAAACGCATTGGAACCTTAGCTAGAAAAGATATCCTTGACTTACTTGGGTCCAAAGTCTTTTTGGATTTGCACGTAAAAGTCATTAAGGACTGGCGCAACAAAGATTTTCATTTGAAAAACTTTGGTTACGAAGAAGAGATCGACTAATGGACGCCTACGTATTAAAAACCATCGACTACAAAGACAATCATAAGTTGGTCTATTTTTATACGTTAGAAGGCATACAAAGCGCCATTGCATACCAAACAAAAAAGATGACGTCAAAAACAAGGTATCTGTTACAGCCTTTAACCAAGGTTGATGTTGCCTTTAGTAAAGGAAAACTCCCTAGTGTCAAAGAAGTAGAACTCATCAATGATTACCAAGAAATAAAAGAAGATTTACTGACCTATACCTACTCTTTACACATCTTAGAACTTCTCTATGGAACCGTCCATGAAGAAGATGATCACGGGAAAATGTTGTCCTTTTTAGAGCGTTTGTTTTCCCATATGACAAAAGAAACGGCCGCAAGCTATACCTTTATTTTTGAACTGAAACTACTTCATTTTATAGGCTATGGTTTACAGTTTAAGGCTTGCCAAGTATGTGGGGAAAAGGAACACTTACAATTTCATCCCTCAAGTGGTGGTGTTTTATGTATAGACCATATACCTAGTCAAGTAGCGATTGCGAGTCTAGAGGAAACACACTTACTAAAGACCCTTTATTACCTGGATATCAACAAAGATCCCTTACCTAGTATGTCTACAAAAACGAGAGATAAATTGCGTTTTATAGTTGACTTACTTTTTGAAGAGTTTGTTGGCTACAAAACCAAATCCTTAAAAATCTTAAAGCAACTCGAAAAAACCGACTAAAGGATGACTTTTTTCGAAACTGTGATATAATATAAACTGCATAATTCTGTCGAAAAATACTCTCTGGGAGGAAACATTATGAGCAAAATAACAATGGAAGAACTTGTAAACTACGCGAAAAACTACGGATTTGTTTTTCAAGGTAGTGAACTATATGGTGGTCTAGCCAATACTTGGGATTATGGACCACTAGGTGCAGAACTGAAAAAAAATATAAAAGATGCTTGGTGGAAAAAATTCATCCAAGAAGAAGCAAACAACGTCGGACTAGATAGTTCGATTTTACTCAATCCGATGACTTGGGAAGCAAGTGGACATATCGGTGGCTTTGCGGATCCGTTAACCGACTGTAAAAGTTGTCATGCCAGACACCGTGCAGATAAGTTGATTGAAGACTTTGATGGCACCATCGCTGATGGTTGGTCTAATGAAGACATGCTTGCTTATATCAAGGACAAAAACATTGTTTGTCCAAACTGTGGTGCGCTTGACTATACTGATATTCGTGAATTTAACTTGATGTTTAAAACATCACAAGGAGTCACAGAAGAAGGGAAAAGTGATATTTACTTACGCCCTGAAACTGCCCAAGGAATCTTTTTAGATTTCAAACAAGTCCAACGTGCGACTCGTAAAAAAGTACCCTTTGGAATTGGACAAATTGGGAAAAGTTTCCGTAATGAAATTACACCAGGAAACTTTATTTTCCGTACACGTGAGTTTGAGCAAATGGAGTTAGAATTCTTTTGTAAACCAGGAGAAGAACTTGACTGGTTTGCTTACTATAAAGAAAAAAGCGCAACATTCTTAGAAACATTGGGACTAGCAAAAGAGGATATTCGTTTACGTGATCATGACCAAGAACAGTTGTCTCATTATTCTAATGCGACCACCGATATTGAGTTCCGCTTCCCTTGGGGATTTGATGAACTATGGGGAATTGCTTCAAGAACGGATTATGATTTACGTCAACACCAAAACCATTCTGAACAAAACTTAGAATATTTGGACCCAGAAACAAACGAAAAATACTTACCTTATGTTATTGAACCATCGCTTGGGGTTGAACGTTTATTTTTAGCTGTTTTGTTCTCCGCTTATAAGAATGAAGCGTTGGACAATAACGAAGAACGCATCAACTTACAGTTGCCTGCCTTCTTAGCACCTTATAAGGTAGCGGTCTTACCATTAATCAAGAAATACCACAAAGAAAAAGCTGAAGAAATGCTTGCCTATTTAAGTAAGTACTTTACGGTAACCTACGATGAGGCAGGGAAAATAGGACGACGTTACCGTCGTCAAGATGCCATTGGTACTCCTTTTGTCTTAACCGTGGATGATGATGGGGTCAAAGAAGAACGATTCACCTTACGTGACCGTGACACCATGGAACAAATCGTTTTATCAAAAGAGGAATTAATCCCTTATCTACAGAAAAAACTTCATTATTAAGGGGATCTTATATGCCAAGAATACAAGAAGAGGTTATTGAGGAAATACTCGCCAAAACCGACATCGTTGATGTCATCGGAGAAAAAGTATCTCTTTCTAAGAAAGGAAAGAGTTATTTTGGTTTGTGCCCATTTCATCAGGAAAAAACCCCTTCTTTTTCGGTCGAACCAACAAGAAAAATCTACAATTGTTTTTCTTGTGGTGAAAAAGGAAACGTTGTTACCTTTTTACAAAAGACGGAAAACCTATCCTATGTAGAAGCCTTAGAATCCTTAGCCAAACGTGCACATGTCGACATAGATTTTGGTGCTTATAAAAAAGAAAACCCGCATAAACATTTGTTTAACATCAACCAAGATGCCATGCTTTTTTATGAGTTTTATCTAAAAAACACCAAATCAGGGAGTGAAGCCAGAGACTATTTGCATAGCCGTGGTATCACCGATGACATCATCGATACCTTCCATATCGGGCTAGCCCCAGATGATTATGATACCTTGTATCAAACGATGATTGATAAGGGGCATTTGGCGGTTGATATGCACAACTTAGGTTTGATTAAAACTTCAAAGAATGAAAACTTTTATGACTTATTCCGTAGCCGCATTATATTTCCAATCTTGGATGCAGAGAACAAAGTGTTAGCCTTTTCTGGAAGGACTTATAAAGAAGACCAAGGGGCAAAATACATCAATAGCCCGCAAACAAAGGTATTTACTAAGTCTATAACCCTCTATAATTTGAACAATGCCTTGTTTTCGATGAAAAAACAGAAACGAGTCATTTTAACTGAGGGATATATGGACGCCATTGCCTTTCACAGGGCAGGCTTAGAGGAAGTTGTAGCTTCCATGGGAACATCTTTAACCGAGGGGCAAGTACAAAAGATGGCCCGTTATGTAGAGGAAGTCTATATAGCCTACGATGGCGATAAGGCCGGATTAGAAGCAAGTTCCAGAGCAATAAACTTACTGAAAAAAGCCAATTTGCAGGTAAAAATTGTCTTGTTGCCAGGAGGCAATGATCCCGATGATTACATCAAAGAGTATTCTACGGATGCTTTAAAGGAATTTACCTTAAAAGAGTGGATTGATCCAATTGAGTTTGCCTATATACGTGAAAAGCGTGAACTCAATCCAAAGAAATTAATGGACATCGAAGGCTTTAAGAAAAGCATCTTTGATTTGATTAAGCAAAGTTCTCATACCGTTGTTGAACGATACCTTGATAAGTTATCAAAGGATATTGAGGTGTCAAAAGAAAGTGTCAAGCAAGACTTTGAACAATACACAAAGCGCTTTATCAAAGCCGCCAACCAAACGGTTAGACAAAGTATTCCAATTGATTCAAAGTACGCCATCGCAGAGCGTAAGATTCTAAACTATTTTATGATGGACCGCAAGTATTTTATGAGTTACAACCATAAGTTTGATGAACTCTTTTTCATTGATCCCATGGTTCGTGACATTAAGATGATCATTGAAGATTTTCATTATGAACTCTATGAGGAAAATCAAAATAGACGCATGACCTTGGAGAATTTGCTGGATCGTTTAAACGATGACCAAAAAGCATTTTTCTTACAAAAGGTCTACAACAAGTACGAAGAACTCTTAGAAAGTGAGTACGTAGATTACGTCAATACCATTGAGGAATACGTAGGGTATGTAGGACAAATCAAAGAGTTGGAACAACAAATAAGACAAGCAGAAACAATAGAAGAAAAGATAAAATATGCCACCATCCGTGACAAAACCATTAAGGAGGTCAAACACAATGGATAAAGAGAAAATTATTGAAGAGTTGGTCGCTAGTAGTAAGGCCAAAGGGTATTTGACGATCAAAGAGATTTTAAAATACGTTAGCGACGACAGCGATGAGTTTGATGAGGTCATCGCAGAATTAGAAAAACGTCAGGTAGATGTCGTTAGTGAAGAAGAAATGGTAAATTATAAGGTACCAAAATTCTCGATTGATGAAGACGATGACGATTTTGATGATGAGGACGATGACACCGAAGGACTCGATCCAAGTATTATGTTGGATTTGGACTTTACCAAGGACATTGAAGAAGAACTCTTACAAGATAAATCCTTTGAAAACCAAATTTCCATCAAAGTGGATGATCCAGTTCGTATGTATTTAAAAGAAATTGGACGCGTCGACTTATTGCAAGGGGATGAAGAAGTGACCCTGGCAAAAGACATCGCAAACGCCAAACTTGCTAAAGAGCAATACGATGAGTTTTTAGAAACTGGAGAAGATGTTTCACCAGAATATAAGTCAGAAGTCGAACAGTTAATGTTTAAAGGTGAGTTAGCGAAAAACAAACTTGTCGAAGCCAACTTACGTTTGGTGGTTAGTATTGCCAAACGCTATGTAGGTAGAGGAATGCAGTTTTTGGATTTGATCCAAGAAGGAAATATGGGACTGATTAAAGCAGTTGGAAAATTTGATCACACCAAAGGCTTTAAGTTTTCTACTTACGCAACTTGGTGGATTCGCCAAGCAATCACAAGAGCAATTGCCGACCAAGCCCGCACAATCCGTATTCCGGTACATATGGTAGAAACCATCAACAAGCTCGTGCGTACCCAACGTCAATTGATTCAAGAGTTGAAACGTGAACCACATCCAGAAGAAGTCGCAGAACGCATGGGTATTGCGGTTGAAAAAGTTCAAATTATTCAAAAAGTTGCCCAAGAACCGATCTCTTTAGAGTCACCAGTTGGGGAAGAAGAAGATTCTTCTTTAGGAGATTTTATTCCTGATCCAGACACCTTAACGCCAATGGAATTTACCTCTAAAGAAATGTTGAAGCGTGAATTAGACCAAGTCTTAGAAACCTTAACCGACCGTGAAGAAAAAGTCTTGCGTATGCGCTTTGGCTTATTGGATGGGCGCAGTCGCACCTTAGAAGAAGTTGGACGTGAGTTCGGTGTAACCAGAGAGCGTATCCGCCAAATTGAGGCAAAAGCGCTTCGTAAATTGCGTCACCCTTCACGTAGTAAAAAACTGAAAGACTTCATGAGTGGTAAATAATGCCCTTATCCAAACGTTTGCATACATGCCTGCAGTTTACCAGAGGGTTCAACAAATTAGCAGACATCGGAACAGACCATGCATTTTTACCAATTCAAGCCATCAAAGAAGGGTATGTCTATCAAGCCCAAGCAATTGATAACAAAGAAGGGCCTTACGAGATAGCCAAAAGTAACGTAGAAAAACTTGGCTTAGAAGAGAAAATACAAGTTCTTCATAGTGAAGGATTAAAAGATATAGATGAAGACGTGGATGTAGTGACCATCAATGGCTTAGGTGGACGTGTCATTAAAGATATTCTATTACAAGGACCACTTCACAAGGTTAAACGTTTTGTCTTACAAGCCAACAACGAAGCATCAAGAATTAGAAAAATCTTACCAGAGATTGGCTTTATGATCTTAGATGAATTAGTCTTTGAAGAACATGGTCGCATTTATGACTTACTTGTCTTAGAGCGTGGAAAGAAAGACTACACCGATTTAGAAATCGAATATGGACCAAAAAACCTAAAAGAAAAGCCACATTTCTTTATCAAACGAATTGAAAAAGAAATCAAAAAATACGAAAACATTATGCCGCTTGTGACAACCAAAGAACAACAAATAGAAATTGATGCGAAAATCGCAGAACTTAGGAGTGTTTTAGGATGATAGCAAAAGACGTAATCGCCCATTTAGAAGAAAACTATCCTAGTAAGTTAGCCTATGATTGGGACAATGTAGGCTTGCAAGTAGGAAGAGAAGACCAAGACATCAATCGTGTCTTAGTCACCTTAGATGTAACGATTGAAGTCATCAAAGAAGCTATTGCCATGGACGTTGATATGATCATCGCCCATCATCCAATGATTTTTCGCCCCCTCAAACAAATAAAGACCAACCATGTCAGTGGACAAATGATTGAAGGACTCATCAAGCACGATATTGTTCTTTACATCATGCATACAAATTACGATATTGCATCTTCTGGTATGAACCAAGTACTCGCAGATACACTAGGGTTAAAAGACCAAGAGATTCTTGAGTTTACGACCGAAGAAGAGGGACTTGGACGTATTGGACAGATAGAGCCAGTCACTTTAGAACAACTAGCAGATCAAATCAAAGATACCTTTTCCTTAGAACATGTTCGTATGATTGGAAAAGGAAAACAAGAAGTAAAACGTATTGCCATTGTTGGTGGAAGTGGATCTTCTGTCATCGACCAAGCCATGAGTCTGAATGTCGATGTCTTGATTACTGGTGATATTACCTATCATCACGCACTCGATATGAACATGTCAGGCCTAGCAGGGATTGATCCTGGCCACCATATTGAAGTAATCTTTGTGGATGCGCTATTGAAGGAACTCACCAACAAATTTAAGGATATCCTCTTTGTTAAAAGCAAAATCGATACGAATCCATACCTAGTTAGATAATAAATATAACATTTATAAATAAGTCTTAAAATTATTCTAAATAGCATGAAAAGGTGTTTACATTCCCTCCTAAATTTATTACAATATGAGTGATAAGTAGTAGCTTAAAAAAGGAGGAATAGAAATGCCTAGAAGAATTACAGAAGATTGTATTGCATGTGCAGCATGTGTTGCAGAATGTCCAGTTGATTGTATCAGCGAAGGAGATATCTACGTAATTGATGAAGATGAATGTATCGATTGTGGTGCATGTGAAGTAGTATGTCCTGTTGAGGCAATTATTGAAGTATAGTAATTATCTTTGAGGAGTTTCGATTCACCTAAGATAAACACTATAAATGAACTGATATCGTAAAGATATCAGTTTTCTTTTTTCATATTCAGTTCACAATTGCATGGTATAATATCTTTGAATGGAGGAGTTCTATGGTTAATATCCTACTAGTAGAAGACGAGAAGCACTTACGTCACTTAATCAAAACCTACATTGAAAAACATGGATTCACAGTATATGATGCCAGTAATGGAGAAATGGCATACGATCTTTTCTTACAACACCATATTGATCTAGTCATCACGGATGTGATGATGCCAGTCATGGATGGTTTCGATTTGGCGAGTGACATTCGTCAAACAAATGAAGATGTGCCCATACTTATGTTGACAGCCTTAGAAGACATGAGCGATAAAGAACGAGGCTTTTCTCTTGGCATTGATGATTATGTTGTCAAGCCAGTCAATCTAAGAGAACTTATCTTACGGATTAAAGCACTCTTAAAGCGTTATAAAATTGTCAAAGAACACAAAATTGATTTAGCAAATTTCTCCATGGATGACCGAACCAATTCTTGTTTTCTAAATGGGAAAGCAGTCAACTTATCCAATAAAGAGTTTGCTTTGCTATTTAAGTTGCTATCCAATCCCAACAAAATTTTTACCAGAGAACAACTGATGAACCAAATTTGGGGTCCAGATTCTGAGAGTTTTGAACGTACGGTTGATACACACATCAAACGCTTACGAGAACATATAAACTGTGAAGATTTTGAGATCGTCACAGTTCGAGGACTTGGGTATAAGGCGGTGATTTTGTGAGAAAACTGACCTTAAAAATTATGTTGTCTTTGTTTTTTGTCTTACTTTTTAGTTCTTTTATCCCAAGATTATGGGTTGATATCTTTTCCAAAGGAACAGCCAATCAAGAGGTCATTGGATCCAATATCTTTGCTTATGGGATGATCTTTACGGCTTTTATTACCTTAATGCTTTTTACTGCGGCCATTAACTATTTGATTATTGTAAGAGTCAGTGACTTAAATGAAGCAACCAAAAAGATCGCCGCAGGAGAGTATGATATAAATCTTCAAGTAGAAGGACAGGATGAAATATCTGAGTTAACCAAAAGTTTCAACAAAATGTCTAAAGAACTAAAAGCCAATGAGTATTTAAGTAAGGAGTTTACAAGAAACTTCTCACATGAACTCAAAACACCCTTAAGTGTGATTAAGGGGTATGCAGAACTCATGGATCCATCCATCAGTTCTCCAGAAGAAATTGAACAATATAGGGGCATCATCATCAAAGAATCTGAACGACTTTCTTCCTTATCTAGAACCATGTTGCAGATGTCGATTCTTGATACCACAACGATCGTTCCAAAAGAAGATGTCTACAATGTCACCGAACAAGTTCGTGAAGTCTTGCAGTTCTTACAAGTTGATTATGAAGAAAAAGACTGTAGCTTTATCCTTTCAATGGAAGAGATCACCATCAAAGGTAATAAAAAGTTAACCTATCAAATATGGTTAAACTTATTGTCAAATGCAGTACGTTTTTCGGATGAAAGTTCCGATATTTCTCTTTCTTTAACAAAAGATGAGAATCTTCTATATTTTAACGTAAGCAATAAAGGTCCATCCATCCCAATCGAACAACAAGATAAAATCTTTCAACTGTTTTACATTGTGGATGAGGCAAGGCACGAACAAAGTACCGGTGTTGGACTTTCTTTAACCAAAAAGATTGTCGAAAAACTTAAGGGAGATATTTCCTTTGAGAGCAAAGACAATCAAACAAGCTTTGAGGTCACATTGCCAATTGAATAAGCACTTGGTTAATCGGAAAAACTTTCCGATTTATCGCTTGTGTTTCTACGCATATTCTTGTAAAATAGACTAGAAGTATAAAAGGAGTGATGAAGATGGAATTATGGTTAGCAATCGTATTGATCGTCGTAGCGTTATTGTTAGGTGGAGTCTTAGGATTCTTTATCTCACAACGTTACTTTAAAAAATACTTGGAGAAAAACCCACCAGTGACTGAGCAAATGATTCGCGCAATGATGACACAAATGGGACGTAAGCCTTCAGAGAAGCAAGTACGCCAAGTTATGCAATCAATGAACCAAGCAAAATAATAGACGTCTTCGGACGTTTTTTATTTTGTGACAGTTTTCCTTGTTTTGTACAGAAAACACTTTCAAGGGATATTGGGTTGACAAAAAAATTGATTTCTTGTAAGATTTGGTTAGCATAAAAATTTAGAGGCAGCGATGCAGATGAGTAAGTTAAGGAGCCGGTAGGCTATGAATTAACTGAAAGGTAACCATCGCCGAATAAGTTGAGTAGACATATTCTTCTTATGGGATTATAGGGAATACCTATAATACTCCTACAAAAAGTAGGGCGCTAAATATTGACTTTGTCTATATTTAAGTGTCCGAGGACGCTTTTTTTTATTTTTATGAAAAAAAACACTTCGGAGGAAAGAAAATGAAAAGAGTATTAGTTGGTTTTACCCTGGCAATTATCGTATTTGTCAGTGGGTGTAGTACAAGTGAGAATGAGCTTGTTGTTGGATTAGAATGTAATTATGCACCATTTAACTGGACAGTGTCTAGTCAAGGGGAAGAAGCCCTGCCGATTGATGGTGTAAATGCTTACTGTGATGGTTATGATGTAAGTGTTGCTGAGCGAATTGCTGAAGAACTAGAGATGGACCTTGTGATTCGTAAAATTGAGTGGGACGGATTAATTCCTGCCTTGTTATCAGATGAAATTGATGTCATCATTGCTGGAATGAGTCCAACTGAAGAGCGTGCACAAACTGTAGCTTTCACCAACCCATATTATCAAAGTGAACAAGTACTGGTTGTATCTAGTACATCTGTGTATGCGGATGCGACTTCCCTAGAAGATTTTGCAGGAGCCAATGTGATTGCCCAGTTAAACACTTTGCAAGATGGCTTGATTGATCAAATTGACGGTGTGAACCATCAAACTGCCTTAAACGATTACCCAAGTTTGGTTGCGTCTCTCACAAGTGGCGTGAGTGATGCACTGGTCGCAGAACTTCCAGTCGCAGAAAGCATCATCGCAAACAATAGTGATTTGGTGATTGTCCGTTTAGGTGATCAAGGATTTACCCTTGCAGAAGAAGATGTAAGTGTCAGTGTGGCTCTTCGTCAAGAAGATACCGATTTACTAGCAGATATCAATGAAATCTTAGCTGGTATCGATGAAGAAACAAGAAACTCGTTAATGAGTCAAGCACTTTCTCGTCAACCATAGGGATTGATTAGATGAACCTTTTAGCAAGTATCCCCCAAGACTTTCTTGGGGGTATCTTCTTTATTTTTAAAGAAAATTATGCCCTTTATATAGAAGGAATCAAATATACCTTAATGATTGCGACCTTAGGAACCTTAATAGGTCTTATTCTAGCTCTTTTTCTAACCGTTCTTAGGATACAAGAACGCTCAAAAAAAGATGGACTAAAAGAACGAGTCATGAAGAAACTAGCCATGACTAGTTCCAGTATTTATGTGGAATTCTTTCGCGGAACACCAATGATGGTGCAAGCGATGATCTTCTTTTATGGGCTAGCGAGAATTGGCTTTCGTCTACCCATCATACTAGCTGGGTTGATTGTCGTATCCTTGAATACTGCGGCTTACCTTACAGAGGTACTGCGTTCAGGAATCAATGGAATTGATAAGGGACAAATGGAAGCGGCTAGGGCCATTGGTCTTAGTAGAGGACAAAGTTACCGTCACATTATTTTCCCACAAGCCTTAAAAAATATGTTGCCAGCCATCGGAAATGAGCTGGTGGTAAACATCAAAGACACGGCTGTCTTAAGTGTCATTGGTGTAAGTGAACTCTTTTACATGGGTAGAAGTGTCGCTGGAACCTACTATCGATACACAGAAGCCTTTGTCTTGGTCGCACTAATGTACTTAATCTTGGTCATTATCATGACCAAATTACTAGCGATTATTGTCAAAAGAGTCAACAAAAAAGACATTCACTTACCGATGAGTCAATCGGTCCCTGTAGAGGTGAAATAAATGGATATTTTAAGAATTAAAGATTTAAGTAAATCCTTTGATGGTGTAGAAGTACTCCATCAATTAACAACAAGTTTCAAGCAAGGAACCGTCACGACCATTATCGGTCCTAGTGGTAGTGGAAAATCGACCTTTTTACGTGCCTTGAACCAATTAGAAGAAATTGATCAAGGACAGATTTATTTTCATGACCAAGACTTGACCGAAAAAGACTGTGATCTTAACCAAGTGAGGACGAAAATCGGAATGGTTTTCCAATCCTTTTATTTGTTTGATCATATGAGTGTCATTGAAAACTGTATGATTGGCCAAATCAAAGTCTTAAAACGTGACAAAGAGCAAGCCTTTGAGCACGCAATGATGCATCTAGAAAGTGTTGGGATGGCGCAGTTTGCAGACAGGAAGGCATCCAGTTTATCGGGAGGACAAAAACAACGTGTGGCCATCGCTAGAACCCTATCAATGGATCCAGAAGTGATTTTGTTTGATGAACCCACCTCTTCACTGGACCCTGAAATGGTTGGTGGAGTCTTAGAAGTTATGCGTGAGATTATGACAAAAGACCTAACTTGCATTGTTGTAACACATGAAATGGACTTTGCCAAACAAGTAAGCGACCGTATTTTGTTTATGGACCAAGGTAAGATTATAGTTGACGGATCGGTTGAGGATATGTTCTCTAAGCAGAATCATGAACGAGTTCAACAATTTCTCAAACGAATGTCCTAACAAATTGCCCAGTTAATGGGCTTTTTGTTTACCAAGATTCTTAAACATGATAAGATAAACCTGAGGTGAGACGATGCGAATTAAAACCCTAGTAGAAAACCGCGCTTGTAATCCGAGCTTAGAAGCCAGACACGGTTTATGCTTATATATCGAAACAAAGAACCATAAAATCTTGTTTGATTTAGGACCAGACGATACCTTTCTCACAAATGCATCTCAGATGAATGTAGAGATAAAAGACATCGATATGGTTGTCTTGTCCCATGGGCACATGGACCATGTGGGAGGCTTAAAGGCTTTCATGCAAGTCAATAATCGAGCGAAGATTTACCTATCAAGGAATATCTTTGATGCTCACTTAAAAATCAAGGACTCTGTGATCAAGGATATTGGTCTATCAAGATCCTTAGCAAGTGACCGATTCATCTTTGTTGAAGACGACGTATCCATCGATGATACCTGCCGTATCTTTGGTCAAATAAAGATGGAAAAGCAAGTCATTGGTGATCCTTACTTATTTACTATGAAGGATGGTGAACTAGTGCAAGATCCTTTTGATGATGAACTGTATTTGCTTGTGAAAGAAGAAGGGAAAACGGCCTTGTTTAGTGGGTGTTCCCATAAGGGGATCGAGCAAATTGTTCTCGCAGCGATGAAACGAACGAACAAGAAACTTTTTGCGGTCGTAGGTGGTTTTCATTTTTCGCATGTTCACCTAAACAAAGAAGAACATGTACAGTATTTAAACAAGTTAGGACAAAAGTTCGAAAGGCTCGGATCCCCGAATTTTATCAGTGGTCATTGTACTGGTGAAGAAGCCTACCACCTCTTAAAAACCCATTTACTTGGTAAGCTATCTGCCCTCAAGACAGGGGAGACTTTTCACTTGTAAGTGAGACAACAGAAAAATTCAAAAAAAATCAAAAAAAGTGTTTCAAAATTCGTTTTTTATTGTATAATAGTATTGCTGTGCCAGTATGGCGGAATTGGTAGACGCGCTGGATTCAAAATCCTGTGGCTTTGCGGCCGTGTCGGTTCGACTCCGACTACTGGTACCATATGAAAAAATAGAGTGCGACAAAAAGCGAATTTAGTAGTTTGCTGGCCGCACTTTTTTTATAGAATATTTCTAATGGAGGTTGTAGTATGAGGGTAATCTGTCCCATTTGTAAACAGGAACTCATCCATCTAGATAGAAGGTATGCCTGTAAGAATGGGCATTCTTTTGATCAAGCAAAGCAAGGCTACACCAATCTCTTAGTAGGGCACAGTCAAAAAGAACATGGTGATGCAAAAGATATGTTGGCTGCTAGATTGCATATACAAGATAAGGGGTATTATCAGGGATTAGCTAAAAGTCTCTTAGATATCACGAGAGACTTACCAGTGAAAGAGGCAATTGATATTGGCTGTGGTGTTGGCTATTATACAAACTATTTAAGTGACCAACTGGCCCTTGATATGATTGGCATTGATATTTCCAAAGAAGCCTTGAAAATTGCTTCGAGAAAAGGGAAGAAGGTCGCTTACTTTGTCGCATCAAATAAGGACCTACCAATTGCGAGCGATGCTGTTGATTTGATTGTGTCTGTCTTTAGTCCTGTCTATTTAGAAGAAGTTCGTCGTATCCTTAGACATGGTCAGTATCTACTAGTTGTGTCCCCAAATACTGGGCATTTGATGGAGTTAAAAAAAGTGATTTATGATGAGATCATTGCCAAGGAAGAAGAACGAAATTATATTGTAGAAGATGATTTTACCTTAATCAAACAAGTAAATATTCGTGAGAACAAACGATTTTTTGAAGAGGATCTAAAACATTTGTTCTTGATGACACCACACTATTGGACAAGTTCTATATCAGGCAAAGAGAGACTTGCTGGCCTAAAAGAACTAAGAATTACTCTTGATATGAATGTTCGTCTTTATCAATTTGGAGGTAAGCATGATTAAAGAAATAACAAGTGCACTTGAAAAGGAAATTATTGCGCGTTTCATCTTAGAAGATTTAGAAGAATGGTTTGGGGTTGAAAAGTATCGAGAAGATTACATTAAGAAGAGTAAGGATCTACCCTTTTTCGCAAGTTATGACAACCAAGAATACCAAGGGTTCTTAATGTTAAAAGAAACCAGTAAATCTTGTGTTGAAATTTCTTGCATGGGTGTCTTAAGAGTTTTTCACCACCAAGGCCTTGGCAAAAAACTTGTGTCTTTTGCCGAAGAATATGCCAAAGATAAGGGGTATTCTTATATGCAGGTAAAGACGGTCGCCTTTGGTCATTATAAGTCCTATGATAAGACCAACCGTTTTTATCAATCTGTTGGCTTTGAGCCAATTGAAATTTTTCCTACTTTGTGGGATGAACACAATCCTTGTTTGCTTTATGTTAAGTATTTGTAACGACCGAAATCGGTCGTTTTTTTCGTACAATTCACTTTTCTTTTGTGCTATAATAGGGTTGGGAGTGATAATATGGAGAACTTTATATACAATACAAAGACGAAAATCATTTTCGGAAAAGATCAGTTAAGTGAACTGAAACGTGAGTTATCTATATACAAGGTTAAACGTATGTTGCTTGTATATGGGAAATCATCGATTAAGAAGTTGGGTATTTATGATGAAATTCATAAGATTTGTAAGGATTTAGGTGTTGAAGTATTTGAAGAAGGTGGAGTACGTCCAAATCCTGATGTGAGCTCTGTTCGTAGTGGGATAAAGACATGCAAAGAAGAACAGATTGACTTTGTTTTAGCCGCAGGTGGAGGAAGTGTCATAGACACAGCCAAAGCAATCGCTTTTGGGGTTTATTATGATGGTGATGTATGGGATATTTATTTGCGTAAGGCAGATAGTGAACAATCCTTACCAATTGGTGTCGTAATAACCTTAGCTGCGACTGGTAGTGAGACCAATGGAAACAGTGTCATAAGCAATGATGAAACTGGGCAAAAGTTGTCGGTCAAATACACCATTTCTAGACCCGAGTTTGCCATTATTGATCCAAGTTATACCTTGAGTGTCAATGAGCATCACACCTTTGCTGGAAGCATTGATATGATGATGCATATCTTTGAACAGTATTTTTCACCTACACAGAGGACAGATACCAGTGATTACATGAGTTTGGGTGTGGTCAAAAGTATTATTGAAAACACGAGACGAATTATAAGTGGCCATGATGGGTACGATGTACGTGCCAACTTATCGTGGGCATCTACCTTGGCTTGGAACTGGATACTAGGGGTTGACAAAGTACAAGACTGGGCGACGCATCGTTTGAGTTATCCGGTGACTAAGGAATATGGAGTCACCCATGCTTATGCCTTGGCGATTTTGTTCCCATCCTGGATGAAAGTTGCCTTAAAACATAATCCAGAAGTTATGGTGCCGAAATTATCTTTACTTGGACGTGAGTTGTTTGGAAACTCCAATCCACATGGTGCGATCGAAGAGTTGAAAAGCTTGTTTGAAAGTTTTCATGCCAATACATCCTTTGAAAGTGAGGGAATTCATTTGAAAGAAAAAGACATTGATTTCTTAGTAAAGGAAACCTTAGTATTAGGACCGGTTGGTCAAGTAATCAAAGTGGATGAGGCGATCGCTAAAGAGATTTATACAGAGGCCTTAAACGCATGATTCCTAAACGCGTCTACGACTTGTTACCTAACTTACACGAAGGAGTTTATGTGGTAGACGAAGACCGTAAGATTGTTTTTTGGAATAAGGGTGCAGAACGCATTACCGGTTACAAAGAAAAAGATGTGGTTGGACAGTACTGTTACAGCAACATTCTCAAACACATTGATGACAAAGGAAAAGAACTATGCTTTGGAGGTTGCCCGCTTCACCGAACAATGAAGACCAATAGAATCAATGATGCAAGTGTTTATTTGCATCATAAAGAGGGTCACCGTGTGCAAGTAAAAGTGCGAGCAATCCCAATTGTAGAAGATGGTCGTGTCGTGGGAGGATTAGAGGCATTTACCGATCAAGCCTTCCAAGAAGATTACTACAAGCAAAACCAAGAACTTGTCAAAAAGATTACGTATGATCATTTGATGGGTATTTATAATCGTGAGTATTTGGATATGTATGTTAAGCAATGGATTGAAGAAGCAAATATGGTTGGACGAAGTTTTGGGTTGCTCTTTTTAGATGTTGATGAATTTAAAGAGGTCAACGATACCTATGGCCACCAAGTTGGTGATGAAGTCCTTAAGTTGATTGCTAGGACATTAAGTGGAAATTTACGCATGAGAGACATCATAGGTCGATATGGTGGAGATGAACTCATGATCCTCTTAGATGTTGAATCAATCCAAGTGTTAGAAGAGGTTGCGAATAAGTTGCGTATTTTGGTGAATAAATCAACGTATAAAGCCATTATACCAAGTGTGACCATCGGTGCTGCTTTGTTTGAAGATGGAGACGATATTGAGTCTCTTGCAAACCGTGCAGATCAGGCGCTATTAAAAGCAAAAAAAGAGGGACGCAATAGAGTTGTTGTTGCAAGGTAAAAGGACTAATTTTTTAGTCCTTTTTTTCGAAACTATGACAATTCAATGACTTTCTATTGCTTTTATGATACAATATGAAAAAATGCGAACATTGGAGTGGTGCAATATGAAAATCATGGCGGTTAATGCCGGAAGTTCTTCTTTAAAGTTTCAATTGCTTCATATGCCGGATGAAGATGTCATTGTCAGCGGTGTAGTGGAGCGAATTGGTTTAGAGGAACCAAGTATAAAATTAAAGTTAAATGGGGATACGATCAAAGAATCCCTAGATATAAAAAATCATAGTGATGCGGTCAAGGTTTTACTGGATTTATTGGTCCAAAAGAACATTGTTTCTTCAATTGATGAAATTGATGGTGTCGGACACCGTGTGGTCCATGGTGGTGAAAAGTTCACCGATTCTGTGGTCATTGATGAAGAAGTGATTAAAGCAATCGAAGAAGTAAGTGATTTGGCTCCCTTGCATAATCCAGCCAACTTAACAGGAATTCGTGCCTTTCAAAAAGCCTTGCCAAAGGTGAAAGCTGTCGCAGTATTTGATACGGCCTTTCATCAAACGATGCCCAAGGATGCTTATTTGTATGGTGTTCCTTATGAATGGTACAAGAAATATGGGGTTCGGAAATATGGATTCCATGGTACAAGTCATAAGTTTGTAAGCCAGGAAGTCGCCAAATTGTTAGATAAACCGCTCAGTGAGGTGAACACCATTGTCTTACATATTGGGAATGGTGCGAGTATTTGTGCAGTAAAAGGTGGACAAAGTGTTGATACCTCAATGGGATTCACGCCCTTAGCTGGAATTTTGATGGGTACACGAAGTGGAGATATTGATCCGGCCATTGTTGAGTTTATTGCGAACAAAGAAGAAAAGACCATTAGTCAAGTAATCAATGACTTGAACAAGCATTCAGGATACATTGGTCTAAGTGAACACTCAAGTGATTCTAGAGATTTGTGGACAGCGACACATAATGGCGACAAACAATCGCTTATGGCAGTCAAAAAGCAAGTAAAAATGATTTGTGATTATATTGCTGCATATGCCTTAACAATGGGACGTGTAGATGCGATTGTCTTTACTGCTGGTGTGGGAGAAAATGCCATTATGACTAGACAATTGATCGCTAAGCGATTAGCACCACTTGGAGTTGAACTAGATACAGAGCGTAATTATGTAAGAGGAGCAAAAACTCTAATATCAACCGATGATTCAACGATCAAACTCTTCTTATTACCAACCAATGAAGAAGTTATGATTGCAAGAGATGTTATGCGATTAAGTTAAATCTGTACATTTGTACAGATTTTCTTTTTTTTAGTAGACAAATCATTTTCTTATGTTAGAATACCAATGGATAGAATGGAGGTTACCTATGGAAACGTTGCAAACAATCTATAAAATTGGTCTTGGACCATCAAGTTCACATACCATGGCCATTGAATATATTTGTCTAGATGTCTTGAAGCATTACCCAAATAACACATATAAAGTCATTCTTTATGCATCCTTAGCCTTGACTGGGCAGGGACATTTTACCGATCAGGTGATTAAACGTACCTTGAAGAATGTAAAGATTGAGTATAACTATGAAGAGGAAGTAGACCATCCTAACACCATGGATGTGCTTGTCATGGATGGGGAGAACCTTGTAGAAACCATCCGGTACAAAAGTGTAGGTGGCGGACACTTTTTAAAAGAAGGAGATACACTTGTGAAAAATCATGTCTATCCTCATGAAAACTTAGAGGACATCAAAGCTTATTGTAAAGAAGAAGGCATTGATTTACTCACCTACATCAAACGATTTGAAGATGAGACCTTGTTGCCACATATTCGCCATGTCTGGCAAGTCATGCAAGAAACGATTGAAACAGGTCTAGAAAAAAGGGGTGTCTTACCTGGCCAGTTACGGGTCAAACGTAAGGCCAAATCCTTGTATGACTATGTGGTGAAAGTGGAAGATAAGGAAGAAACAGACTTTAAAGAGTTGATGTCTTATGCTTACGCAACAAGTGAGATGAATGCCTGTGGTGGTCGCGTGGTTACTGCGCCAACTTGTGGAGCGAGTGGTGTCTTACCAGCGGTTCTTTATTTCTTAAAGCGAAAACATCACTTAGAAGACGATCAAATCATCGATGGTTTGATGGTTGCTGGTTTAATTGGTACCCTGATAAGGCACAATGCCTCCATCAGTGGAGCCGTTGCGGGATGCCAAGCAGAAATTGGATCTGCTTGTTCGATGGCGGCCGCAGCTAGAGGAATTATCTTTCATCATCCAACGGAAACCATTGAATATGCGGCTGAAATGGCCATGGAACATCATTTAGGCTTGACTTGTGATCCAATTTTAGGCTATGTACAAATTCCTTGTATTGAACGAAACGCCATGGCCGCCGTGCGTGCCATTGATGCATCTCGGTTAAGTTATATGATTCCTGATAGTCAATCGATTTCCTTTGATACCGTCATTGAAACGATGTATCAAACCGGAAAAGATTTAACAAGTTCCTACCGTGAAACCTCGCTGGGAGGACTTGCATCTTTTTATCGTAAGCAAAAAGAACGATTGTAATCGTTCTTTTTTTTGTTATTTCACTACCCTGATAGTTGAACTATGATATAATACTTTTAAGGAGGAAATGTTATGACAGTTTATGAACAGATGAACGAATATATAAAAGAAGGAAATATTGAAAAAAGTGTCAGTTATGCCTTGGACTTAATGAAAAACAAGACGTATTCCATTGTTGCCCTCTATGAAGATGTATTGGGTAAAATCTTAAATGAGATTGACTGTAAGCAAAGTGATGAGGATTGTATTTGGTATGAACATCAACGAACTGCGATTGTAAGAACAATTGTGGATGCATTATTCCCATTTTTAATGGAAGAGCGTCAAGACTTAAATGGAAAAAAGGTTTTGGTGGTTTGTCCTAGTGAGGAATACCATGAACTCGGTGCAAAAATGGCCGCGGATTTCTTTTACTTGCTTGGGTATGAAACGACCTTTGTTGGGGCAAATACCCCAACAAAGACAATATTATCTGCCTTACGCAACATAAAACCTGACTATTTGGCCATTAGCGTTACGAACTATTATCATTTGGTTACGGTGAAAAAACTCGTAGAACTGGCGCGTAAAGAACGAGAACATTTGGTGATTTTAGGCGGAGGAAGAGCCTTCTCACATAAGGGAGCTAAGGATGTAGTCGGTGTGGATGCGTGTATTGGTACCTATGAAGATATTGCGGCTTTGGAGGGGACAAAATGAAGTTAGCATTGCAAATAGCATGGCGTTTCTTGACAAGCGCCAAAGGACAAACGATTATGATTGTCCTTGGTATTTCCATTGGTGTTAGTGTGCAAGTCTTCATTGGGAGTTTGATTCAAGGCTTGCAAATTTCACTCGTGGATGCGACGATTGGAAATAGTTCACAAGTAACCATTACTAGAGCAAATGAAGAAAACTACATCGAATCATACGATGAGTTAACGTCAACTTATATTATGGATGATGAGGATATAGCGATTGTCTCTTATGCGATTGATCAACCAGCAACACTCGTTGATCAAGATCAGACCAGTCCTGTCTTGTTGCGTGGTTTTTCCTTAGAAGAAGCGAATGAACTTTATGGTTTTGATGAGAAACTAATTGAAGGACGTATGCCAGAAGCCAAAGATGAAGTACTAGTTGGTGATCTTTTAATGGAAGATATGCAGTTAGGTATAGGGGATACTTATGTAATTAATGCCCTCAATATTGGACAAATTGAAGTAGAAATTGTCGGTGTATACGATTTTGGTGTAACCGCCATTGATGAATCATGGTTGGTCACCAACTTAGTAACTGTTCAAGGTTTGTTAGGGATTGGTGATGCAATTTCGAGTATTGAAATGCAAGTAAAAGAACCGTTTGATGCAGATATCATCATGGAAGATTTACAGAATGACCTTGGACAAGACTACTATGTCAGCAACTGGAAAGACCAAAATGCAGATTTGTTGAGTGGTTTAAATGGCCAAAGTGTTTCAAGTGTGATGATTCAAGTCTTTGTTACCTTATCGGTTGTGTTAGGGATCGCAAGTGTACTTGCTATTACCGTCTTGCAGAAATCTAAGCAACTGGGAATTTTAAAAGCAATGGGAATCAAAGATAAAGAAGCAAGTCTGATTTTTTTATCAGAAGGGTTTATACTTGGTATCTTTGGTGCCATAGGAGGGGTATCACTTGGTCTAGGATTAAGTCTTGCCTTTACGCAGTTTGCGGTGAATCCTGATGGTACGCCGGTCGTCGATTTATATATTGACCCACAATTTATTCTTTTAAGTGCAGGTATTGCCATATTGGCCGCTAGTTTGGCTTCGCTGATTCCTGCTAGAAGATCATCAAAAATCAGTGTCATCGAGGTGATTAAAAATGGCTGAACATGTAATTGAACTAAAGAACGTAAAGAAAGTCTATGGAAAAACAGTCAAGACTGAGGCCTTAAAGGGGATTGATTTAGCCTTTGAGAAAACATCATTCACCTCTATTATTGGACAAAGTGGTAGTGGGAAGTCAACCTTGCTAAATATTATAGGTACCTTAGATAGGCCAACTGAAGGTCAAGTTTTTGTCAATGGGAAAGATACGTCACTCTTGTCAAAAGATGACTTGTCTACTTTGCGCAACAAATCGATTGGTTTTATTTTTCAGTTTCATTATCTACTACCAGAGTTTACTGCCTTAGAAAACGTCTTAATGCCCATTCGTATTAGCAAGAAAAAAGTCACAAAAGATGTATTAAAAAGAGCCAATGAACTGATGGATCTTGTAGGCTTAGAGAAGGTAAAAGATAATTTAGCCAACAACATGAGTGGGGGGCAACAACAGCGTACCGCTATTGCGCGTGCTTTAATGAATCAACCAGATATTATTTTAGCCGATGAACCTACTGGGAACTTAGATAGTGATACCACTAGGCAAATTTATGAACTCCTCAGAAAAATCAACAAAGAGTTAAAGACCACCTTTATCATCATTACCCATGACCGTAAAGTCGCAGAAGAAGCAGATCGCATCATTGAGATTAAAGATGGTCAGGTAAATGTTGATATGTCAGGTGATCAAAATGAATGAGAAAACAATAAGCATCGATGCATCGATTAAAGATACGACACCAAATTTCTGTATTGGTGTCTTACGTTTTGATGCAAAGGTGATGGATTCAAGTGTATTTGGTCCTATGTTGGACAAGATTGAGCAAAAAGTCGCAAGTGACTATACGCTGAAGACGTTGCTCAAGACTGAGGGAATTTTGGATGCTAGAAATGCCTACAAAGCTTACGGAAAGGATCCAAGCCGTTACCGTCTTGCGGTGGAAAGTTTGTACCGTAGGATCATCAAGGGTAATAAGGTCTATCGAATCAATAATTTGGTTGATATAGGTAATTATCTATCCTTAGCGACCAAAAAGTCCACAGCAGTCTTAGATTTGGATCAAATAAAGGGTGATATATGCATCCGTTTAGGTAAGGAAGAACCCTACCAAGGAATTGCTAGAGGCGAGCTTAATGTAGAGAATATTCCTGTCTATGTAGACAAGCAGGGTCCCTTTGGTTCAACCACCAGTGATACACCTAGAACGATGATTCAAGAAAGCACAAAGAGTGTGCTTGTTTTCATCATTTCCTTTACTGGTCCTAAGGACTTAACACATGATTTAGACTTAGCAACAAGTCTTTTTCAAGACTATGCAGGTGCAACAAATATAAGAAAAACGATTGTGAAATAAGGTAAATTGCACAATAAGCACACCCTCAAGAAAAAACGTTTTGTGTTTTCCATGAAAATACGATAAAATAAAACAAAGGGAGTGGTTTGATGATTAAGCAGGAAATATACAATGTCTTACTAAAAGTATCACTATACTTCTTTGTCTTTTTTTTGTTGTTGTTTGTCGTGGATTTATTGTTTGCTGTTACAGACAATGCAATTGATTGTACAAGTGGAACATTTTGTTCCATAAAACCAGGATTCAGTTTTTATGAAATCACTCTGATTATTCTTGGTGGATTGATTGTTGTGTTTATGATCTTGGCCAGAGTATTTCATCATTTGGTTCGTCGTTATGACGACTTAATTGATGTCAATGCTTATAAACAAAAGTACCAACAAAGCCAACAAGCATTCTCTGAAAGTGAGTTGTATCAATCAACCAAAGTAGAAAAAGAGAACTCTGTAGCCTCAATCTTACTCAAATCTTCTCCAGAAGACGATAGTGAGTCGATTGAACATGCTAAGGAGATTACCATTCATGATTTAGAAGAATTACCAGATATTGAAGAAGAGGAAATCGAGGAAGAAGCGAAACCATCAAAAGTCATTGTTGAAGACTTAATGGCCGATGAGGTGGAAGAATACAAACGTCAAAAAGAAGAAGAAAGACGTTTAGAAGAACAAAAAGCGCAAGAGGCAAAAGAAGCAAAAACAAAAGAATCTCTTGAAGAAGAAGCTGCCGAAGACCTTGAAGACTATGATGAGAATGAAGAAATTTCCATTGATAGTTTTGAAGAAGAGTCTGCCATCGACCAACTTGCAGTCAAAGATATCAAAGAACGACTCTATAAAGATGCAATTATTGTGACCGAAGATGAAATCAAAGAAAAATTAAAAGATCAAAGTAAAGCTGATGTCTTAGAAGAACTTCGCCAAGAAAAAGAAGCAGAGAAAGAACGACTAAAACAAGAGAAATTAAAAGCAGAGCAAGAAAAAGCGGAACAAGAAAAAGTTGAACAAGAAAAAGCAAAACAAGATGCTTCTTCAAAAGAAGAACCAAAAGAAGAACCAAAAGAAGAACCAAAAGAAGAACCAAAAGAAGAACCAAAAGAAGAACCAAAAGAGAAACCTAAGCCTGCAGCTAAGCCGAAGAAAAAGAAAAAATCAAAATCGAAAAAAGATTTGATTGAAGATATTGCGGATGCTTCAGACTTAAGTAAGAATAAAAGTGAACATTTCTTAAACAGTATGATTGAGGTTATTACCCAAGCAATCAAAGAGGATGATGAAGTTGATTTTGGTCGAGTAGGTAAGTTCTCTTACATTATTATGCCAGCCAAAGATGCAGTAAATCCTCAAACCAAAGAAAAAATCGTTGTTCCAGAGCATAAAGAAGTTCGTTTCCGATTTGATGAAGATTTTAAAGAAGAAGTAAACCAAGAGTAGTTATACAAATGTATAGCTACTTTTTTTTGAAATTAATTGTCTAGCAACAAAATACATAAAAATATGGTACAATAGTCTTGAATGAAAGGAGTGACGATGATGAACTATACATTTACACAAAATGTCACCAAAGAAGATTACGTTGCCTTTGTAACAAACCATATCTTTTTAAGTTTTTTACGACCATTTAACTTAATACTATTTATCATTAGTGTTGGGTACTTGCTTGTTACACCATTACTAACGAATGATTTTACCTTTTTCTTTGTAGGATTAGGGATTTTTGCATTCATCTTTTTACTAGCGCTCTTTGTTCGCCGTAATGCGAAGAAGACCTATGAAAAGAATGCCGATAGTTTTTCGATGACTTATACCATTGATGATGAGTCCTTGAAGTATCAAACAAAAGATGGAGAGTTAGTAAAGAAATGGCCTGAGTTTTTCCGTGTTAAGGAAACACAAGATTATTTATTTGTCTATGTTAATCAACATAGTGGTATGGTCTTAGTAAAACGTGAGATTCCTAGTGATGCTTACCGTTTCTTGTTGGACCAACTCAAGCAACATGTAATTGCCAAACGTTTAAAATTATTAAAAAAATAATGCAGATTTTCTGCATTTTTTTGAAGAGGTGGATCTATGATTGAAATTTTTGCCGATGACTTAAGAAAAGAAGATACCTTGGGTATAAAGCCGCATATTGGTGCTAGAGGAATTGTAAGAAGGGATGATGAGTTTTTACTCATCCATTTGGAGTCAACTGATTTATATACCTTGCCAGGTGGAGGCGTTGAACAGGGAGAGTCTTTAGAAGAGGCTGTTGTTCGTGAAGTGAAAGAAGAGACTGGTTATGTCTGTAAGGTTGTCAAACCAGGTGTTGTCTTAAAGGAATATTTTAGTGACTCTATTTGGCAAAATCATTATTTCGTTTTAGAACTAGTAAGTGAGGGTTCTGTTGCTTTAACAGAGGAAGAAAAAGAACTTGGACTAAAAGCGGTTTGGTTGTCTTTTGAAGATGTCTTACATGTCCTAAGTGAACATGAGTCAAAGGCAGTCCATGCTGAGGCAATTATGAATCGAGAGTTTTTAGGATTTACACAGTCTTTATAAGGAGGGGAAAACTATGAATATGACGATTACCAAAAGTAAGTTTATTGAATACAAACGCTGCAAACGATTTTCTGCCTTGAATGATTTATACAAACGAAAAGATTTGGATGATGCGGCCAAGGATAAACTGTATGATTTGCTGGATTCTATGGAGAATGCAGAAGACTTACTGGAGGATGATTTAACCAGTCCTGATTTGGAACATTTGGAAATTATGATGCCTTATTTTAATGAAATAGAGGTTTTAAATGCACGTAAGGTTATTCGACATTTTGGTGGGGAAACCAAGTATGGGACAAGTTATGGATCGCAAAAGTTGTTTATTAGAGACTACAAACACTACAACTTAAACTGTTATGTCGATATCTATAATAGGAATGAAGAAAGTATTAACATTGTAGAGGTAAAAGCAACGACCACCAATAAGTTTATGAGTTTGTCCTATAAAGAAAACAAGGTTGAGTATTTCTTATTTTCTAGGGATGAAGACAATATCTTGCATCTAAATGAAGAGTACGATCCATCTCTATTATCAAATAAGGGATATATAAAACAACGTAAAAAGCTCTTTGACCCATACAATGCGGCTGGGGCATATGTTTATGACCTTGCTTTTCAGCGTTTCATCATCGAAGAAGATATCAAAGATGCCAAGTATTATTTGGGTGTTGTGAATCATGAATATGTCTTTGATGGACAGTATGTGGATGGAAAACCTGTTTATGATCAAGAAATTGCGGCATTGATTGATGTGACGAAGATTACAGAAGAGTTACAAGAAGTGATTCAACAAGAACTTGATCAAGTCATAGACTATATGGAAAAAGAGGATACTAGTAGGGTTCCTTTAGGTAAGCATTGCCAACTAAAGAAAATGCGTGAATGCATATTTAAAGATTTATGTTACGACAAGCTTCCAAAAAAGAACTCGATATTGATGTATTTGGATCGTCACCATGGCTTTAAAGATGAAGATACAGGCGATAAGTATGAACTCTATGACTTGTTAAACGATGGGTACACAAGTATGGAGGATGTCCCGCATGCATGGCTGAACCGTAAGAACAATCAGATACAGCGAGATGTAGCCTTAACTCATAAACCTTACATCGATTATGCGAAAATCCGTTCTGCGATTGAAACAATCAAGTATCCGATTTATCATTTAGACTTTGAAAGTTTCCCTTGTCCTTTACCAAGGTTTAGAGGAGAAACTGCCTATACCCAAAGTTTGTTCCAGTTTTCTCTACATATTGAGCGTGAACCTGGTGTTTGTGATAAAGAAAAGGACCACATTGAGTTTTTAGCAGAAGATGAGCACGACAACCGTGAGAAACTAGTGGCCAAACTTTGTCAGGCCATCAAGGCAGATGGTGGATCAATCATGGTTTACAATCAAGCCTTTGAAAAAACAAGGATTAAAGAGTTGGCAGAATTATTCCCTACTTATAAAGACCAGTTACTTGAGATGAATGAACGACTCTTTGACTTGATGCATGTGGTGAAAACAAATACCCAGATGTTTGTCGGTCTTGGGTTTGATAAGGAACGCGCGAAAACCATCAACTATTACCATGAAGATTTACTAGGGAGTTTCTCAATTAAGAAAGTCTTACCCCTATTTAGTAATCTTACCTACCAAGGGATGCCAGTATCCAATGGGATGGAGGCTGTCTATGCGTATGCACGCTACAAAGACTTATCAAAAACGGAGTTAGAAATTACCAGAAGAGACTTAACAGAATACTGTAAACAAGATACATGGGCAATGGTCGAAATACTCGAGCAATTGCGCAAAATATAGGAAGAAAAGAAAAGATTTTTGTTCCTTAGTGTTTAGGTTTACAAATGTCTTTATTATGTTATAATAAATTGTATTTTGTAAAAATTTAGGAGGAATATAATGGCAAAATTAGACAAATTATCTGGATCAAAAGTACGCCTTGAAATCGAGGTTACTCCAGAACAATTTTCACACGGATTAGACCATGCATTTGCACAAGTCAAAGACGACGTTGAAGTGAAAGGATTCCGTAAAGGAAAAGTACCACGTGACGTTTATGAAAAAAAATATGGTGTAGAATCACTTTATGATGAAGCACTCAACCATGTTGTACAAGAAACCTATGTTGCAGCTGTTGGTGAACACCAAGTAGAAGTTGTCGCACAACCAAAAATCGACTTAGATGTGACCAAAGTTGGTCCTGGAAAAGGATTTACTTACACCGCAGAAGTTGCGGTAAAACCAGAAGTTACCTTAGGAGACTACAAAGGATTAGCTTTTGAAAAACAAGATGACACAGTGACCGAAGAAGCAGTCGATGCAGAAATGGATCGTCTATTAACACAAAATGCAGAACTTGTCTTAAAAGAAGAAGGAAGCTTAGAAAACGGAAACACAGCAGTCTTTGATTTTGAAGGATTTGTTGATGGAGAAGCATTCGAAGGTGGAGCAGCGAAAAATCATGAACTAGAAATCGGTAGTGGACAGTTCATTCCTGGTTTTGAAGAACAAATGGTTGGAATGGCTCCAGGAGAAGAAAAAGACGTAAATGTTACCTTCCCAGAACAATACCAAGCAGAAAACCTAGCGGGTAAAGATGCGGTATTCAAAGTAAAACTACATGAAATCAAAGAAAAGCAAACACCGGAACTAAATGATGACTTTGTTAAAGGCTTAGACAAAGAAGGTATTTCAACAGTTGAAGAATTGCGTGCAGATACAAAAGCAAACTTAGAAAAAGAACTTACTGAGAAAAACCGTAATGCACGTGTTGATTTCGCAGTGGAAAAAGCAACAGAAAATGCAGACATGGAGATTCCACAAGAAATGATCATAGAAGAGAAAAACCGTTTAATTGATAACGTAAAACAACAAGCCAAACAATACAACCTTGAACTTGATATGTACTTACAATTAACAGGAACAAACAAAGAAGATTTTGAAGCCAATATGATGGCACAAGCTGAAAAATCAATTTCTTACAACCTTGTGATTGAAGCAGTATCGAAAAAAGAAGATATTCAAGCGACGGAAGAAGAAGTTGCACAAAAATTTGAAGAGTTCGCAGCGCAATACAATATGCCAGTGGATCAATTCAAAGCAGCGGTAAATCCTTCTGCGGTTGAGCAAGAAGTAATTTACCGTAAAACCATTGATTTCTTAGTTGATTCCTTAGAAATTACAGAATAATATAATGGCTAGTAGCCTTGTCTACTAGCCATTTTCTTATCAAAAGAGACACTTGAAATAAAAAATACATATTTCAATGGAAAATGTTTGTATTTTTCCAACAATATGTTATGATATATTAGATTTAAGGTAAAGTGAGATGATTTGATGTTAAAAAGAAAGCCAGTGTTGGCAAAAAAGAATATCATTCTTGGTTTAGAACCAGTCAAAAAAGATGAAGCCATCAAACAAGCTGGGGAATTATTAATCAAAGATGGGTATGCAAAAGACCAATACCTAGATGAAATGTATGAGCGTGAGACCATCATTTCAACCTATATAGGGAAGGGCGTCGCAATTCCCCATGGTATTAGTGAAAATAAGAAGGTTGTCAAACATTCTGGTATTGTCATTTTACAATATCCAAAAGGAATTGAATACAACGGTCACACTTGTTATTTGGTGATTGGTGTAGCTGGTAAGTATCAAGACCACTTACGCATGCTTGCGAAAATTGCACAAGCCATCTCAAACGATGAAATTGCACAGAAACTGCACACTACTACAGATATTGATTTTGTTTATAAAACCTTCACCAAACGGGGGAATACGCTATGATTGTAACGGTCACACTCAATCCAGTCATTGAGCGAACGATCTTTGTCGATGAGTTTAAGCTTGGAGGAACCCACCACCAAGAAGAACAAAGCATCACCGCGAGAGGAAAAGGGATTCATGTATCAAGAATTGTCCATTCTCTTAAGGAAAACACCTTGGCTACTGGACTACTAGCTGGTAAAAATGGGCGTTTCATTGCAGACCAACTAGCACAAGAAGAAATCAACAATCATTTTCTATTTATTCCAGGCCATAGTCAGGAAAATACGAAAATCAACGATGCGAAAACAACGATGATCACGGAAATTAAAGGGCATGGTCCTAGTTTAGAAGAAGAAGATATCGAGCGATTCTTGCATCATTTAGAAGAAATCTTACACCAAGGAGATATCTTGGTGTTATCAGGAGGCCTTCCAAAAGATGCACCACATGATTTCTTTGCGAAGATGATTCGACGTGTTCGACCAAAAGGTGTCTTCACTATCTTAGATACATCGAATTCTGCCTTAAAAGAAGGTATTGATGGAAAACCAAACATTATCAAACCAAACATAAAAGAATTAGAAGAACTCTTAGAAGTTAACTTTGAGAATGAAGAAGACATCATCCAAGGTGGTAAGTCACTCATTCAAAAAGGGATTGATGAAGTCTTAATTACCCTAGGAAAAGATGGGGCCATTTATTTAAGTGACAATGATATCCTAAAAATCACCACAACGGATGTGGAAGTCTTAAGCACCAAGGGTGCAGGAGATGCATTTGTTGGTGGGTTAGCCGTTGGGTTACTCCAAGGGAAAGACACCATGGAACGACTTCGTTTTGCTAGTGCATGCGCAACAGCAAGCGTTAAGTTAACCGGTCTAGAAGCCCCAACATTAGAGATGATTGAAGAAGTCATTGATGAAATAGAAGTCATAGAATTAACATAAAACGAAGAGAAAAACAAAATGAGATATCATTTTGCTTTTTTCTTATAAGCAACTATTGTATAATGAATTAGCACTTAGGTAACTAGTGTGCTTATTTATTGATAAAATAGATATTTAACGGTATAATATAAGTATCTAGAAGACAAGAAATGAAGGTGAATATTATGTACGATAGCAATGTACAAACACAAGGATTACTACCAGGTATCGCGATTCGTGGAATTGCGCCTTTTCCCCATACCGATCTTCGTATTGAAGTCGGTCGCATTGTGTCGAAAAATGCATTACTTGAAGCAGAAAAAAACTATGATAACCACGTATTATTATTGATTCAAGAAAATCCAACGCACGATGAAGTAACAGAACAAAACATCTTAGACTACGCAGTTGTTGCGAAAATCGGCATTAAAATAAAACTTCCAAATGGTAACTTCAAAGTGAAATTTGATCCTATTGTAAGAGCGGAAGTCTTAAATCAAACACAAGTAAAACCATTTTTCTTAACTGAATTTAATACGATGCCAACTGTGCAAGATGATGTAGACCAAGAACTAGCACTTGTTCGTATGCTCGCAAAACAAGTACTTGATCACAGTAAAACATTACTGAAAAACCCTAAACCAGCTTTAGAAGCGATTCAAAAGGGTGTATCAAGTGACAAGTTGTGTGACATTATTGTCAATAACTTAAAAATTAGTGAGCACGACAAGTTTAAGTACATTCAAACTGCATCCTTAAACAAACGTCTCAATTACTTACTTGAAGATATTGAAAAAGAGAAGTACATGAGTCAAATTGAAAACGACATCAATATGACAGTCAAGAAAAACATTGATGAGAATCAAAAAGAATACTACTTACGTGAAAAAATGCGTGCTATTCAAGAAGAACTTGGGGACAAAGTACGAAAAGAAAGCGATATTGAAGAATTAAAACAAAAAGTGCTCGACAAGAAAATGCCAGCACATATTGAAGAAAAAGCGCTCTATGAGTTACAGCGTTACCAATCCCTTCCTGCATCGAGTGCAGAAAGCGGAGTCATTCGTTCATACTTAGACTTTTTAATCGAGTTACCATGGCATGAAGTTAGTGTCGATGAGACCGATATCCATAAAGCAGAGGAAGCCTTAGAAGCGACCCACTTTGGACTTGAGAAAGTCAAAGAACGTATTATTGAGTATCTAGCTGTAAAAATCTTAACCGAAAAGAATCCACAAACGATTCTCTGTTTGGTTGGTCCACCGGGTGTAGGGAAAACCTCGTTAGCACAAAGTATTGCCAAAGCATTAGGGCGTAACTTTGTCAAGCAATCCCTTGGTGGAGTCAAAGATGAATCAGAGATCCGTGGACATAGAAGAACCTATTTAGGAGCATTGCCTGGACGTATTTTACAGGGAATGAAAAAAGCGAAAGTTGTCAATCCAGTCTTCTTACTAGATGAGATTGATAAACTAGGGTATGACTACAAGGGAGATCCTTCTGCAGCTATGTTAGAAGTATTAGACCCAGAACAAAACTCTAAGTTTAGTGATCATTACTTAGAAGAGCAATACGATTTATCACAAGTGCTCTTTATCGCGACAGCCAACTACTTAGGAAACATTCCAGCAGCCTTGCGTGACCGTATGGAAATCATTGAACTATCAAGTTATACAGAAATCGAAAAGTTCAACATCGCCAAAAAACACTTAATTACCAAACAATTAGATGTTCATGGCTTAGCAGAAGATAAGTTCGACGTAACCGATGAAGCCATCATGGACTTAATTCGCTCATACACAAGAGAAGCTGGTGTTCGTCAATTAGACCGTTTATTCGGATCACTAATCCGTAAATCAATCAAAATCATTTTAGGTGATAAAAAAGACAAGGTCAAAATTGATAAAGCAGACATCAAAGACTATTTAGGAAAACCTAAATTCTCTGACTCTAAGAGTGAAAAAGATGACCAAGTTGGTGTGGTTACTGGACTAGCATACACGCAATTTGGTGGAGACACCCTAGCAGTTGAGGTAACCTACTACAAGGGTAGTGGAAAACTAGTCCTAACTGGTAAACTTGGTGATGTCATGAAAGAATCTGCACAAGCTGCCTTATCTTATGTGAAAACCAATGCCGATAAATTAGACATTGATATGGACGTCTTCAACAACAGCGATATCCATATTCACGTACCAGAAGGTGCCGTACCAAAAGATGGACCAAGTGCAGGAGTCACCATCGCAACTGCGATCATAAGTGTATTAACCAATAAAAAAGTCGACCACTTTGTGGGAATGACGGGAGAAATCACTTTAAGAGGTCGCGTCTTACCAATTGGTGGTTTAAAAGAAAAATCAATCGCCGCACACCGTAGTGGATTAAAAACCATTATGATCCCTATGGACAACAAAAAAGACTTAGAAGACATTCCAAAAGAAGTGCAGGATGCGCTAGAGATTATTCCAGTTGAAACGATTGATGAAATACTTACAAAAGCATTAAAATAGACTAGAACGTGCGAAAGCACGTTCTTTTTTTATGACATTTTGCCTAAGTTTATCTATTTGATAAGGCTTTCACTTATGATAGAATAATACTTGGAGGAGATAAGATGAAAAAATGGAATTTAGATGCATTATTTACCTCATTTGATAGTGAGGAATTTCAAGACAACTTAGAAAACATTCAAGAACTGATTGAACAAGCAAATAAGGAGGCAGCGCAAGCCTTCACAAGCCATGAAAATCCAGAAGAAAAAATCGTCAACTATTTAGAAGGTTCAAGTGAACTGAGAAGTCGTTTGATTAGAGCCTTTGCTTATTGTAATTTGCGCATCAGTACCGATACAAGTGATCAAGAAGCTAAGAAATACATGAATCACTTACAGCAACTGTCCGCAAAAACGACCTATGCTAGTACAAAGTTTACCAAATGGTTACCAGAAGTAAAGAACTTAGATAGTTTGATTTCTAAGAATCCTTTACTAAAAGAAGCAGAATACTACTTACACCGTATCGTGGAAGGTGCCAAACATATTTTGAGCGATAAAGAAGAAATGATCATCGCAAAAATGCAAAATACTGGTTCTAGTGCATGGAGTCAATTGCAAGGAGAGTTAACATCAACTATTAAAATTCCTTATGAAGGAAAAGAACTATCCCTTTCAGAAATTAAGAACTTAGGAATGCACAAAGACCAAGAAGTACGTAAGAAAGCCTACCTAGCTGAAATGGAGGCTTATCCTAAGATTGCTCAAGCAGTGGCTTACGCACTGAATGGTGTCAAAGGTGAAGTCAATACCTTAGTTGAACTAAGAAACTTTGACAGTGCACTCGATCAAGCTGTTTACCAATCTCGTATGGAAAAAGAAACCTTAGATGCACTTCTTAGTGCCATGAAGGAATACTTGCCAGTCTTCCAAAAGTTTTTAAAACGCAAAGCAAACATGTTGGGACACAAAAACGGATTGCCTTGGTATGATTTAGGCGCACCTGTAGGTGAAAGTTCCAAAGAGTTTACCGAAGATGAAGCCATGGACTACATCTTCAAAAACTTCGCAAGCTTTGGAGAAGATTTAGAAAACCTAGCTAGACGCGCTTACAAAGAAGAATGGATTGACTTCACACCAAGAAACGGAAAACGTGGTGGAGCCTTCTGTTCTAACATTCACCCAATTAAGCAAAGCCGTATCTTAACCAACTTTTCTGGTTCATTTGGAAATGTCATTACCCTAGCCCATGAACTGGGACATGCCTACCATGGTGATAAGATTTTTGCGGAGAAAATCTTTAACGCAAGTTACACAATGCCAGTCGCAGAAACCGCATCCACTTTCTGTGAAACGATTGTCAAAAACGCAGCCTTAAAAGATGCGAAAGAAGAAGAAAAAATCAATATCCTTGGTGAATCCTTAAAAGGATCAACCGCGGTTATCGTAGATATTATGTCACGTTTCATCTTTGAACAAAACGTCTTTGAAACAAGAAAAGATACACCATTATCAGTTGAGATGTTAAATCAAATGATGTTAGATGCCCAAAAAGAGGCTTATGGAGACGCACTTGACCCAGACTTTATGCATGAATATGCTTGGTTAAACAAACCACATTACTACCGTGGAGGACTTTCTTATTACAACTTCCCTTATGCTTATGGACTCTTATTTGCCAAAGGGATTTACGCAGAATTTAAGAAACGTGGGTCAGACTTCACCAAAGACGTCGACTTACTCTTACAAAAAACAGGACAAAAATCGATTGAGGATGTGGCCGCATTAGTTGGATTAGATGTTCGTGATAAAGACTTCTGGAGACAATCGCTTGATGTCATCAAAGGAGAAATTGATTTGTTCATGGAGTTGACCGACTAAGATGATTGATTTCCGAAGCGACACCGTAACCAAGCCTACAGAGGCGATGCGAAAGGCGATGGCAGAAGCCATCGTTGGCGATGATGTCTACGGGGACGATCCAACAGTTAATGAACTAGAGCGCTTAGCGGCGGAGTTAACAGGAAAAGAAGCCGCTTTGTTTGTACCAAGTGGGACCATGGGAAACCAGCTTGCTATTATGACCCACACCGCTAGGGGAGATGAAATTATCCTTGGACGTAACTCGCATATAAAAAACTATGAAGTTGGGGGTGCCGCTGTACTTTCTGGCGTAAGCTACCACTTGGTTGATGATGCAAGTGGGATGCTTGATTTAGGCCAAGTAAAGAAAGGTGTTAGGGGAATTGATATTCACTATCCGACTACTTCACTCATCTGCATGGAAAATGCACATGGTTCTGGTAAAGTCGCACCACTATCTTATATGAAAGAAATCTATGAGGTAGCAAAACAGCATGATATTTCCATCCATACGGATGGAGCCCGCATTTTTAATGCGGCCAGCCATCTAAAGATTGAGGTCAAAGAACTTGCTAAGTATACTGATTCGTTAATGTTTTGTTTATCAAAGGGACTAGCGAGTCCCATCGGTAGTATCGTAGTTGGATCAAAAGAGTTCATTCATAAAGCAAGAAGAAACCGTAAAATGCTTGGTGGAGGAATGCGCCAAGTTGGTGTTTTAGCAGCTGCTGGTTTAATTTCTTTAAGAGATATGACTGTAAGACTAGCAAATGATCACTTGCATGCGCAATATCTAGCAAATGCCTTAGATAAGATTCCAGGTTTTTCTGTCGATTTTGATCATTTAGACATCAACATGGTCTTTGTCAAAAGCAAACATAATCTTGAAGACTTAAAAGAGTTCTTAGCACCAAAGCAAATCTTGCTTGGTGGATATAAGGGTGACTATATGCGCTTAGTTTGTCACAACGATATTACAAAAGCAGATATTGATACCTTATTAGAAGAAATTAACCACTGGCTTAATCAGTAGGTTTTAATCAATAGAAAAGCGAAGCATTTTGTGGAAACAGTTACATCACAAAATCTTCGCTTTTTTCACGCAAGAAGAATATTTTTTGATATAATGCTTCTTGGAGTGATTGTTATGCCTTTACAAAAAAATTTATTAAAATTAACATGGCCTATCTATATTGAACTCTTGTTCTTTTTGTTGATGGGTATAAGTGACACCTTAATGTTGTCACAATATAGTGACCTAGCAGTTGCGAGTGTTGGTAATGCCAACAAAGTGCTTGGTCTATTTACCGTTTTATTAAACATTGTAGCCATTGGTGTAAGTGTGGTGGTTAGTCAGTATCTTGGGGCAAAGGACAAAGAGAATGCTAAGAGTGCATTAAAAGCAGGGATGATTTCCAATGCCATGATTGGGTTAAGTATCTTCCTTTTATTACAACTCTTTGCGGGTATCTTGTTTAGACTTATCCAACTAGATGCATCGATCTTCCAAGATACTCTTACCTATATACGTATTGTATCGATTGGTCTTTTGTTTTTAAGTATTACCCAGGCCATGAGTAGTGGCTTTAAAAGTCATGGACAAACAAAAACCATCATGTACATTGTAGGTTTTACGAATTTTGTTAATGTGCTAGGAAACTATGTCTTGATATTTGGTGTGGGATTTTTCCCTGAACTAGGGGTAACCGGTGCGGCATTGTCAACCTTATTCTCAAGGTTTTTATCCATGAGTATTGCCATGGTTGTCTTGCATAAAAAACTGGACATCAACCCTTTAAAAATCCGGTTAAAACCTGTTCTAAACCATTTTCAAAAGATCATGAAGATTGGGATTCCTTCCGCCTTAGAACAGTTTGTTTATCAAATTACACAAATCATTTTATTAACCTTCATGAATATGATTGGAGTCATTGCGGTTACGGCCCAGGTCTATGTATTTAACCTTATGATGCCGATTTTGGTTTTTTCCGTTGCCATTGCCCAAGGAAACCAAGTTATTGTTGGTTACCATGTAGGAGCCAAGGATTTTGAGGATGCCTATAAGAGAGCCCTAAAGACCCTAAAAATGAGTATTGGTGTTGTCTTAGCCATTGCCTTTACTATGTACTTATATGCAGAACCACTCCTAGGAATATTCACAGATAATGAGGAAATCATTCGAATGGGACAAAGTGTAATGGTCGTTGTAATCTTTCTAGAGGCAGGCCGCTTACTCAATTTGGTCTTGATTCAATCCTTGCGAGCAGCTGGCGATGTTGTCTTTCCAGTCATCATCGCAGTATTTTCCATGCTGGGTGTGAGCGTAGGAGTTAGTTACTTACTTGGTATACACCTTGGCTTTGGCTTAGTTGGTATATTTATCGGTCTTGCCTTAGATGAGTTAACCAGAGGAAGTATTGTCTTAGTAAGATGGATAAAAGGAAACTGGAAATATAAAACACTGGTTCATGAATAAGCAAAGACAGAAAGGCACGTCCCTTTCTGTCTTTTTTATGTTGTCTTTTCTCTTGCGTACATCAAGTGAATTACGCCGCTCAAAAAGATTGGTAAAAAAATGGTAAGTATGGAGTAAATGGATTCAATCATTCGGAAAAAGAAAAAGAAGAAGATGGATAAGGATACTAAGAAAATCCCAAATATGGTGTATTGCTTACGCAAAAGATAAGTAAACAATATCAATCCAAATCCAAATGCGGAATGAATGAAGAATCCAAGGATGTTTTCTAAGAATGTGTTGCCTTCTTCAAAGGCATCTAAGGAAAGTAAAATGAAGAAAAACCCGAGTAAATATAAGATTGCCTGACAAATCTTTACGGCTGTTTTCACTATTCACCTTCTCACGTTAATATAATCTTGGCTAATAGTTCCTTTGCTTGATCTGTAAGAGGAAAAGATTTACGTGTATCTTCATCCATTTGTACAATGACCGATTCATTGGTAGCTTTTAAGAGTCCATTTTGGTAGAGTCCTTGTACGATGATTAAAGAACTATGCCCAATTCTCGTAACGCCAGTTCCAATTTCAACGGTACCTGGCCATGTAATTTCCTTGATGTACTCTATATTGTTCGATACGACAACAAAGGAGCAATGATCGCACGTGAGTGGTTGGTCTACCTTGTATAAATATTCCACTCTTCCGGTCTCAAAAAACTGGGAATATACTGCATTGTTAACATGTCCTTGCCTATCCAAATCACGGAAACGTATTTTGTCATATGTGTTTAATGGATAATCGGCTAGTTTCATTTTCTTTAAGTCCATATAGGCACCTCCAAGCGTTAAAACTTCAATTATCACTATCTTAACATAAGCAATTAAAGGGAGGTTACTTTCTATACTTATTATACTTTTTTTATCTAAGAACATCAAGCAATGACCTATTGCAAGCAAAAGAAAAAGCCTTTTGCAAGGCTTTTTAGTCATTGACATAAGCTTGTTGAAATTCTTGATCGATATCAGAAATCATATGCACGGTATAAGCAAGCACTGCGATACCAAGTAGTTGACTGACGATCTCTCCTAGTGGGAATCCGTTGATGGAAAGTATTGTTATTGTTGTTGTATCAACCGAACCTATCCCTAGTAAGTTAAAGAAACTTCCAAGAATTGCGAATGCTAAGAACACTGCATTAAAGATATTAAACTTTTTAAAATTTGGATAGCGAGTCTTTTTAATCTTTGCTTCAAGATCCACCAAGTCCATTAAATCTGAGACAACATGCAAAGCCGTTTTTAAGTAGGCATAATACAAATACCAAAGGCAAAATAATACTACAACCACTGGTAAGAATAAAAAGATAGCAGTAGAACTACGACCGAGCAACAAAGCAAATACAGCCAGCACACCAACACCTGCTATGATGAGAAATAATAGCGCTATTACAACTTGTAAATAGATGTTTAATATACCAAGTGCATTGTACATTTTTTCTTGGTCTTTTGACTTGCTTGCATAATAGATACGAATAAAACCGATCACTGGTATGGTTACCATCACCAAAATGGTGAATAGTATTAGTTGAAATGGAAACGCATTTGTTTCTTCAGGTAGACCCAGGTCTACTAAACCAAAAAGTAAAGGCATACTCATTATATACGACCATACTGTACCTACAATAGTCAGTAACAAAAATCGTTTATAAACCTTCCTACTCCCATATTGCATCGTTGTTTTTGTTAAATAATCACGAGACAAAGATTGCTCGTTTATTGTTTCTTTCCCTTCCATAACTCTCTCCTTTATAGTTTTCTTACATAGTCTATTGTAATGGATATATAAAGACATGTAAAGATGAAAAAAGTCTTTTTGACAAAGACTTTTTTATAATTCTTGTATTGGAGTTTGCACCACATCACAGACTTCATTAAAATGTTTTAAGACGACATCGACTACTACACTAGAGAACTGACTTCCTTTATAGGTTTCTAACTCTTTTGCGCAAGCTTCACGACTGAGTTTTTCACGGTAGTGTCGGTCGTTTAACATGGTGTCCATGGCATCTGCGACGGCAATGATTTGTGATTCTATTGGGATGTCGCTGGCTTTTAATCCTCTAGGGTATCCTTTTCCGTCCATACGCTCGTGGTGACAGAAGACGAGTTCTGCGATTTCTCTCATCGAGGATACAGAGTTTAAGATACGGTAACCAATTTCTGAATGTTTTTTAATCTCTTCGTATTCACTTTTTGTGAGCGTTCCTTTTTTATTTAGGATGTGGGTCGGAATGATAATCTTTCCAATATCGTGTAAAAGACCAGCTGTTTTGATGTTGCCAACAATTTGGTCTTCTAAGTCAAGAAGTTTGGCTATGTATGTAGAAATCAAGGAAACTCGTTTGGAATGAATCTGTGAATATTCATCTTTTTGATGAATGGTCGCAATAATTGTTTCAATAATGGATGACCTATTAGATGGTACTTGATTGAGTTTTTCTCGATACATCCAGTCTTCCGCTTCAGTAAAGAGTTCATTCATTGTTTTTTCTTTGTTGTGTTTTAAAGCCATACCAAGGGAAACCGATAACTGTACACCACTGACATAGATATGAGATGCTTTGTCACGGAGGTCTTGCATCTTATCAAGGAGTTCTTTGCTTTTTGTCTTGGTGGTGATGATCGCAAACTCATCCCCTCCAATACGGCAAATAATTGAACTAGCAAAGACAATCTGCATGATTCTTGCGGTCTCGGTTAAGGCTTCATCGCCAACCATGTGTCCAAAAGCATCGTTGATTAACTTTAAGCCATTTACATCAACTAATACAATAGAGACTGGATAATAAACTTCCGCTTCAAACTGATAGAAGTGTTCTTCAAAGTAGTTTCGGTTAAAGAGTCCAGTTAAATAATCATGGTAGGATGTATAAGTTAAGGTTTGATTTACATCTTTTAATTGAACGTTTACTTGTTCTAAGGCTTCTTTGCTTTCTAAGGCTTCTTTCTTGGCTTTGGTTCTGACAATTAGACTCCAAACACTAACGATGATGATAATAGACTGTACTAAGATAAAAGCAAGGGCTAAGAATATATAGACTTGGTATTGTTCAAAGAAGGAATAGTCTCGATTTAATAAAATGACATCGGTTGGAAGAAGAATTTCCTCGTATCCATGACGCTTTAGTATATTATAGTCAATGATATACCTGTTAGGACTTTCAGCAAGTAGGGTAAAACTTGCGATATCTTCACCTGAAAAGATCGATACAACAATCTCAGCCGCCGTTTTCCCTTGGTTATAATGGGATACAACCTTCCCACCAAGTAATCCATCACCGATACCGTGATCGTATAAATGATAGATAGGGACCTCTATAACATTAATAAGTTCTTCTAAGCTATCATCGAAATCTAAGGTATCCCCATCTTGATCAATCAAGGCTGAGATGAGTAGTACAATAGAGGAAGTATCAATTTGTGATAACTCTTGGTAAAACTCTTCAAAGCTATAATCTTGTAAGTTGATTTCTTCAAAACGTAAGGATGGAAAATCAGCCTCATGCTCATAGTATTCTTCTAAGACTACTTGGGCAGTTGGTGTTTCATCACTAAGAGCAATGACCTTTTCTGCACCAGGATTTAAGTTTTGCGCTAGTGCGATGGTGTCAACAATCGATACTGCTTCAAAGATACCCGTGATGCTTGGATCTTGGCTATAAGTACGAGCAGATTCTTCACTGTTGATGCCAAAGAAGACAATTGGTAAGTCTTCAAATAAGTCTTCCCGATACTCCATAACAAAGTTCATCGCATTGTCATCAGAAACCATCAACAAATCATAGTCTTCACCTTCAGTCAACTTATAGGATAGTGATTGATAAAAATTACTTATATTTTCCTCGGTTAAAAAACGCTTGGAATCCATAAACTCCATATCAACCGTAATAGGATATCCTTCAAAGGCATCATTGATTCCTTCAATTTGCCGATAAAAAGTATTAAAAGCAGAAGAGTAAGAAGAAATAAATAAGACACGTTTTTCTGCAAAGGATTCATTTACTGTATTACCTTTAACACTATGCATAGAAAAAGACATAAAAGCCATAAGAAAAACAGTTGCAAGCAACATGTATTTCTTAATAAGAGCATTAGTATGTCTTTTTGCCATAGTATTCTCCTTACATCCATATTTATTCTAATTATATAGTAAAACTACTTTGTCTTCAAACAAAAATGCAAGAAAAAGATAACCGTAAGAAGTTGCGAAATTCAAAAGGTTTTTCAACCTAATAAAAATTTTCGCTCTATAAAAGCATTGATTGTGTTAAAATGGATACAGGTGATAAGAATGAAACATTACGAAGTTGTCGCAGCAGTATTCACTGATGATCAAAATAGAATTTACTGTACAAGAAGAAGAGATAATGGAGATCTAGCTTTAAAATGGGAATTTCCTGGTGGTAAAATTGAACAAGGGGAAACAAAGCAAGAGGCACTTATTAGAGAAGTTAAGGAAGAACTAAGTACTGATATAGAAGTATTAGATTATATCATGACGGTCGATCATCAATATAATTCATTCAAAATTACATTGCATGTATATTTTACGAAAATAGTTAATGGAGACTTTATATTAAGTGAACACATTGAGGCCAAATGGTTAGATAAAGAAGATTTAATGAAGCTTGATTGGGCAGAAGCAGACTTACCAGTTGTTAAAATTTTAATGGAGGGATAAAATGAGGTTCTATGTTGTTTTTCAAAATAAGACATTCAAACAAGAACACGATGAAGGAATACTTTGGGCACCTAAAAAAGATTCAAAAGGAGGACCACCTAAGTTTCATTGGAAGAATATGGAGAAGCTAAATAGAGGTGATATAGTTTTTAGTATTGTTAAAAACGAAGTAAAAGCTAGAGGAGTCGTTCTCCATTCAGCAGTTGATTCTGAGAATCCATTTGAAAATGACCTATGGAGTAGAGCAGGTTGGTTAGTAAAGATTGACTACGATTTTTCAATGAATCAAGTGCGCATAAAAGATCATATATCTGAGATTAGTCCTTTGTTATCAGAAAAATATTCTCCGTTCAGCAAGCTTACCGGTAAAGGTAACCAAGGGTATTTGTATGAGATATCAGATGAGCTTGGTGAGTACATTGATAATCTTGTATCTGATACTTGTAAGGAAACTGATACTTCATCTGTATTTGAAGTTGATGAAGAAACATCTGAATTGATCAAGAATCTTTTTGATGAGGAAGGTATAAGTGAAGGTGAGATTACACTGATTGAAAGTGAACCACCAAACTCTTCAAATAAACCAAAAACTAGGACTCAAAAAGTCTTCGGTAAAAAGACAGACTTTATTAAAAAAGCTAAAAGAGACGCTGCAATTGGGCATTTGGCTGAAGAGTTAGTTATTAATTATGAAAAACAATATTTAATAGATAACGGATTTCCACTTTTAGCAGAAAAGGTTAAATGGGTAGCTAAAGTAGCTGATGGATTTGGTTATGATGTATTGTCGTACAATTTTGATGGCTCTACGAAGTATATTGAAGTAAAAGCAACGTCCCTAAGTAAAACAAACCCTTTTGATATTTCAGCCAACGAAGTTAAAACATCGATGGAATATAAAGATAAATATTGGATTTATAGAGTGTACTATGTTAATAGTGATAAACCAAAGTTTTTCAAAATTAATGGTCCCATCGAGGACAAATTTGAACTCGTACCTACTTCCTATAAAGCATACTTCAGAGAATAAAAAAATAAAGATCGATTTTTTCGGTCTTTTACTTTGTATTGCAACTCCAATATGTTCTACTTTAAGATGTAGATTATTAATAAGATTTCTTGGAGCTAAATAAATTATTCTTGCTAATTATATATCTAATAATAAACGTACACATTATAAAATGGAATCCATTAATGAGTAAAAATCACAATCTTTGATAAAAGTGATATAGTAATTCTATGGTAAACTAACCTTAAATAACAACAGATTCTTATCCATTATTCCTATACAAAAACCCGAGAATTCTTAATAGTATACAAACTACTAAATTCTCGGGTATATGTTTTCTATGGTGGAGAATACTGGGCTCGAACCAGTGACCCCTTGCTTGTAAGGCAAGTGCTCTCCCAACTGAGCTAATCCTCCAAAACTATTGATATAGTATCATTTTTTTTGGTCTTTGTCTATACTTTCTTGGCTTAATTGTAAAGATTGATTTTAAAATCTATGTGTGCTATAATTTTGTAGGCGTTTTCAAAAGGAGTGATACTATGGATAATATAGAGCGTTTAAAGAAAGATTATGGACTAGATTTTACCGAAGAGTTTGTCTTAAATGATGCCAAACACTTCGCTTTTTACTTTGATTTTCAAGAAAAACACAGGACATTTTATATCATCAGTAAAAAGCAATCTTTTTTTAAAGGTATCCAAAAAGATCACTTTCATTTTGAAGACATTATTCCTTATATCGTAAGAGAAAACAAGTTGTCAGAAGTAGAAGGGAAAATGACTTTTATTGAAGACATTAAAAAGAAAATAGAACAACTAGATAAAGAAGATCATATCTTCTTACCTATCCGTGATGAAGATGGTGTGCTCTACTGGTTAACTGTTGGATTTTATGTACAAAACTACAAAGATGGACAACCATCCTTGGTGTTTGCTAGAGTGAATAGAGTAGAGACAAAAACACCAGATGAGATACTTTACTATCAACTAGCCCATCAAGATCCTGCGACGAAGTTGTTTACCCGTGAGACCTTACGAAAACATATTGAGATGCAAGAAGGGTATGTAAATAGATGGGGGCTCTATATTGACATTGATGGCTTTAAAAGCATCAACGATACCCATGGGCATAAGATTGGCGATTTGTTCTTAGAGAAGCTTGCTCTAGTCTTTATCAATGATTGGGAAAAAGACGTGATTTACTATCGCCTAGGTGGGGATGAGTTCTTTGTCCGTGTCCAAGACCACACCAAACAAGAAGTTGAAGAACGTGCAAAACGCTTAGTAAAGACGATTGAGTCTATTACCTTAGATGGGTATCCCATTGATGTAAGTGCATCCATTGGAATTACGAAGATTGATGAAGATGTACATCTTTACGATGAAATATTAGATGCAGCAGATAAGGCAATGTATGTAGCCAAAGAAGATAAAAACAAACGATATCATTTTTCCCAGGAATGATATCTTTTTTTTGGCTTAGAAATCTACTTTGTGGTACACTAGTTGTGAGAGGAAGTGACCTATGAACATACAGGATGCAAAACTTGTCATAAGTGCAGTGAAAAAAGAGTACTACCCAGAGACCAATTATCCAGAAATCTTACTTTCTGGTCGTAGTAACGTTGGTAAAAGTTCCTTTATTAATACGGTCTTAAACCGTAAGAATTTGGCTTATACATCAAGCAAACCAGGGAAGACACAAACCTTAAACTTTTATTTGATCAACAATGAGTTCTATTTTGTTGATGTTCCTGGTTATGGATATGCAAAAGTTTCTAAGAAGGCTCGCCAAGAGTTTGGGGAAATGATTGAAGAATACTTACAACACAGGGAGCAATTACGCTTAATTGTTCTGTTGGTTGATTTTCGTCATCCCCCAACGGACGATGATATCTTAATGTATGATTACCTAAAGGCATACAACTTGCCAACCTTGGTGGTTGCGACCAAGTACGACAAGGTCAAGCCAAGTATGAGAAAGAAACAAGAGAAAATGATCAAAGAAGTCTTACATCTAGCAGAAGAGGATTTGTTTATTACGTTTTCTGCTCAAACCAAACATAATTTACCACTGGTCCACGACTTATTAGAAAGGGTGATTGGATGAAGGTCTTATTAATAGGCGGTACTGGTCTTATTTCAACGGCTGTATCGAAAAAGATTGTCGAGGCAGGGCACGAACTCTACTTACTCAACCGAGGAAACCATAGTGACTTAGCCCCGAAAGAAGCAAAGATCATTGTTGGTGACTATCGCAAGGATGATTTGAAAAGTCTCTTCAAAAATCACCGCTTTGATGTTGTCGCAAACTATATTGCCTTCACTGAAGAAGATGTCAAACGTGATGTCGAGGTCTTTTCTTCCATCACTGAGCAATACATCTTCATCAGTTCTGCCTCTGCTTATGAGAAGCCAGTCAAGGATTTTCCTATTACAGAACAAACACCACTAAATAACCCTTATTGGGAGTATTCCAACAATAAAATTAAGTGTGAGCGTTATTTACGCAAGGTAGATATAAAAGGATTCCATGTGACCATTGTCCGTCCTAGCCACACATACGATGCGACCAAGTTGATTGCGGTGATCAAGGATGGCAACCATCCTTATGGAATCATCGACCGTATTTTAAAAGAGAAACCATACGTGATCCCTGGAGATGGTACCTCACTATGGACGTTGACTTATAACGAAGATTTCGCGGAACTCTTTGTTCCTTTATTGGGAGAAAAGAAAGCTTATGGAGAAGCTTACCATATCACCAGTGACTTTGTCTTTACCTGGGAACAAATTTATGAGTTTCTATGCGAAGCCTTAGGAAAAAAACCAAATCCAATCCATATTCCAACGGACTTTATTGTGCATTATCTTCCAGAATTTTCTGGTGACTTATATGGAGACAAGATGTATAGTGCGATTTTTGATAATGCAAAAGTACAGGAATTTCATCCTTACTTTAAAGCTAAAACATCTTATAAGGATATTGCGAAAAAGGCAGTAGATTATTATCTAAACCATAAGGACTTACAAACCATCAACGAGGAGTTTGAGGCAAGGGTTGATGAGATGATCGCAGCTTATAAGGCCAAACGATAAAAAAAAGATTGCAGAAATGCAATCTTTTACTTTATAAGATGGTGCCACTTGCTGGACTCGAACCAGCAACCTTTGCCTTACCATGGCACTGCTCTACCTATTAGGAGCTAAAGTGGCGTAACCTTTACCTATTTTATCACAAAAGAAGAAAAAGGCAATACCTTTACACAAAAATTGTAGACAATGTGCTTTACAAAGGGATGCCCTTGTGTTACTATATCTATAAATACGGCGATTAGGCTAGTATATTTATGGTGTTTTTAAGAGAGTTGATGGTTGGTGGGAATCAACAAACACATAAGTAGAATGTCACCTAGGAGTAGTTTTTCTGAACTTAGTAAGAAAAGACGTTGCCCGCGTTAAGGGTTTGAGCGCATAAAGTGTATGCTTTATGAACTAAGGTGGTACCGCGAATATTCGTCCTTACATGTTTGTAAGGACTTTTTTAATACAAGGAGGTTTATGATGAAAGAGTTACCGAAGAAGTATGAACATCATCAAGTAGAAGAAGGAAGATACGATTATTGGAAGAATAAGGGGTTTTTTAAGAGTGGAGATTTGAGTAAAAAACCTTATACAATTGTGATTCCTCCACCAAATGTCACTGGGAAATTGCATCTTGGACATGCCTGGGATAATACCCTGCAAGATATGATCATCAGACGTAAGAGAATGCAGGGATACGATGCCCTTTACTTACCAGGTATGGATCATGCGGGGATTGCGACCCAAGCCAAGGTTGATCAAAAACTGAAGAGTGAAGGAATCAGTCGTTACGACATTGGTCGTGAGAAGTTTTTGGATGTCGCTTGGCAATGGAAGAAAGAATACGCTGACCATATCCGTGAACAATGGGCTGCGCTTGGTGTGAGTGTAGACTATGATAAGGAACGTTTTACCTTAGATGAAGGATTAAATGACGCGGTAAAAGAAGTCTTTGTGCGTCTATACAATAAGGGACTTATTTACCGTGGAGAGCGCATCATCAACTGGGATGTTGAGGCGAAAACTGCCTTATCCAACATAGAAGTTGAGCACAAGGAGTTAGAAGGTGCCTTTTATTACTTCAATTATGAGTTAACCGATGGATCTGGGGCGATGTCAATTGCCACCACAAGACCGGAAACCATGTTTGGAGATACGGCTTTGATGGTGCATCCTGATGATGACCGATTCAAAGATTATGTGGGGAAGGAAGCCTTTATTCCTGGAACAAGTAGGGCAATTCCGATTATTGAAGACGATTATGTTGATCGTGAGTTTGGGACTGGTTGTGTAAAAGTAACCCCAGCCCATGACCCAAATGACTTTGAAGTAGGAGTTCGTCACAACTTGGATATGCCACTTTGTATGACCGAAGATGGGAAAATGAATCATTTGGCCCACAAATATGAAGGTATGGACCGCTTTGCTTGTCGTAAAGAACTGGTAAAAGACTTAAAAGAAGCGGGACTATGCACCAAAGTTGAAACCATTATGCACAATGTTGGACACAGTGAACGTACCGGTGTCGTTGTAGAACCAAGGCTTTCTAAGCAGTGGTTTGTAAAAATGGAACCCTTAAGCAAACAAGCAGTCAAGCAGAGTGCGGTTGAGTTTGTTCCACCTAGATTTGAGAAAACCTTCTTACGCTGGATGGATGGAACCTTTGACTGGTGTATTTCTAGACAGTTATGGTGGGGACATAGAATTCCTGCTTGGTATAAGGACGAAGAAGTTTACGTTGGCTATGAAGCACCTGAAGGGGACGGATGGGTCCAAGATGAAGATGTACTAGATACTTGGTTTTCTAGCGCACTATGGCCATTTTCTACCCTTGGTTGGCCAGAAGAAACCGATGATTTTAAACGTTATTACCCAACCGATACCATGGTTACAGGATACGATATTATCTTTTTCTGGGTTGCTCGAATGATCTTCCAAGCCCTAGAATTTACCGGTGAATCACCATTTAAGCATGTCTTAATCCATGGCTTAATTCGTGACAGTGAAGGGCGTAAAATGTCCAAGTCCCTTGGAAATGGTGTGGATCCTTTAGATATTAAAGAACAATACGGAATTGATACACTGCGTTATTTCTTAACCACCAACAGCGCACCTGGACAAGATTTACGTTTTGAGATTGAAAAGGTCGAATCAAGTTGGAACTACATCAATAAGTTATGGAACATCTCCCGATTTGTCTTAATGAACATTGGGGATTTATCCATTGAAGATATTGAAATTGACACGGAAAAGTTAACCTTACCAGACCAATACATCTTGTCTAGATTGTCGACTGTGATTACGGAAATCGATGACTTATACGAACGATTTGAATTTGGGGAAGCTGCGAAAATCTTAAATCATTTTTCATGGGAAGAGTTTGCGGCATGGTATGTTGAGATTGCCAAGATTCAGTTACAAGACGAATTACTTCGTGAACAAACTAAATCAATACTAGCCTACGTTTTATTAGACATTATGAAACTTTTACATCCATTTATGCCATTTGTTACAGAAGAAATTTACCAAAATATTCCGCATAAAGAAGAAAGCATTATGGTTTCATCATGGCCTGAATCTATTGAAGAGTTCATCAACCATGAAGGTGTAGAAAACTTTAAAACCGTGCAAGAGTTGATTCGTTTAGTGCGTAATGCTAGAGCAAAATACAACGTTGCTCCAAGTAAGGCAATTGATATTGTCATCAAAGCAACCAATCAAGAGACTTATAACTTGTTCGTAAACGAACAAGTATTACTTGAGAAGTTCATCAATCCGAAAAACTTAATGATTGACATGGATGCTTCCGCTAATGAGGACATGGTGACCTTAGTCTCTAGTAACTTTGAGGTATATATTCCACTTGGGAACTTGGTAGATATCGAGGCAGAAATTGCCCGTCTAAAACAAGAACAAAAACGTTTGATTGGTGAGCAAAAACGATGTGAAGGAATGCTTTCGAATGAGAAGTTTGTCTCTCGTGCACCAAAAGAGAAAGTTGATGAAGAACGTAAAAAGTTGGAAGACTATAAAGATCAATACGAGCGTGTGAGTGAACGAATCAAGGAACTTGAAGATGTTTCAAACTAGTAAGGATGCCATTGCGTGGATCGAGGGTGTTAGACGCTTTGGAGAAAAATACGATTTATCAAGAATGGAAAAAGCATGTGAACTCTTGGGTCACCCTGAGAAAGACTTGCCGGTTGTTCATATTGCGGGGACCAATGGTAAGGGGTCGACTGTTTCCTTCCTTAAGTCGATACTCTTAGAAGCAAACTACAAGGTAGGGACCTTTACTAGTCCCTACGTTGTTCGCTTCAATGAACGAATTAGTTACAACGGACTAGATATTAGTGATGAAGACTTACTGAAATACATTAATATACTGTATCCTTTTCAACAGAAGTATTATGAAGACTACCATGATGTCATTACCTTCTTTGAGTTGATTACCTTGCTTAGTTTCTTGTACTTTAGAGACTTGGACTTGGACTTTGTCTTATACGAAGTTGGTTTAGGAGGGAAGTTGGATGCGACCAATGTGGTAAGTCCTATGCTGACCGCAATTACTTCTATATCTTATGACCATATTCATGTCTTAGGAGATAGTTTAGAAGAGATTGCCATGAATAAGTTAGGCATTGTCAAAGATAAGGTTCCTCTATTTACCACCATTACCCAAGAAGAACTCTATCCCTTAGTAGAACAGGTGGCTAAGAGCCATGATGCCCATTTGCGCATCATCAAAGCTTCTGAGATAGAAGATGTGAACTTCTTAGAATATACAGAGTTTACCTTTGAAGAGGATACCTATCAGTTATCCCTACAAGGTATTCACCAAACCAAGAATGCTTCGCTTGTTATCGCGATAGTTCATTATATGAATGCACACAAGATGGCGAGTATTTCCACCAAAGACCTAAAAGAAGGCTTAAAGAAAGCCTTTTGGCCTGGTAGGTTGGAACGTTTTGGCCGTATTATCTTAGATGGAGCCCACAACATAGGTGGGGCGGAGTCTTTAAAAGAAAGTATTGTATCTATGTACAAAGATAAAAAGATCAAGGTACTCTTTACTTCGATGGCGGACAAGGATTACAAAAACATTCTTCGCTTGGCTTCATCCTATGCCGATAGCTTATACCTTACAGAGATTGACTATCCTAGGTGTGAAAAAAAGGAAATCTTATATGAAGCCATAGATCATCCAAACAAACACATGGTTTCCTCTCCTTTAAAAGCTTTAGAGGAACTCAATCCTAAGGAAGATGAAATCTTACTGATTACTGGGAGCTTGTACTTTATTTCCTATATTAGAACCTATGTAGAGCAGTTAACAAACATTTAAGACCACAGATTTGTGGTCTTTTTTTCTATACAATTTGAGGGATACTTGCTACAATAAGTTATGAAAGAAGGGTTAAGATGAAAGCCATTATTGTACATTCTGTTAGTAAGAACAAAGAATCGATGAAGATTGCGAGACGCTTTAAAGGAGATCTTTATGAGATTATCCCAAAGAAGAATATTCGTTTTTATCCCTTGCAACTCTTGGTTTATGGATTTTTTACAGTCGCAAAGATTCATGTGAATTATAAGATAGAAAAGATACCATGGGATAGCTATGACGAGATTGTCTTAGTTTCTCCTGTTTGGGCAGGCAGAGTCAATGCTTATATGCGACAGTTCTTAGTAGACCATCCCTTTAAAGATAAAAAGGTACACCTTGTGGGATCATCAGATGGGGGCTACAAGCATTACTTTGATTCTTTCAAAGGCTTGCTTGATCAAAGCAACGAAATCATTGGTCGCACCATGTATGTGAAAGGAGACAAAGTATGAAGGACTACGGACAAATCTTAGAGAATATAAAAGAAACGATGGACCGTAAGGAAATCATTCATTACAATATAAATGGTATGGTTCGTTTGGGGGACAAGGCCAAAGACTTAGTCGATTTAAGGCTAGAAAACTTATTTCGACAATTGGTGGAATTTTTAGAAGAAAGGCCTTTAGAGAAAGCTGATTATAAGAACTATAAGGCCCTATTAGAAGAAATTAAGAAACATGTAAAAGACAAATACGGATGGTTGATGAAAGGCGATGTAACAGGACAATATATGGCCATGGGTGTAGCCTTTGGTTTGTTACTTGGTGCTGGTTTCTCAGCCATGAACACCGCGTTTATTGCCATTGGATTACCAATTGGCATTGGTCTTGGTGTTTCTTTAGGTGTACAAAAAGAGAATTCCTTAGAGGATAAAGGATTACTCTATTAAGTGCAGCTTATCTTTTAAAAAGTGTAAGTGATTGAATTTTTAAACACTTATATGGATAGATGTGCTAGTATAGGGTACAGGATGGTGATGCGATGTACTTAATCAGATTCTTACTTTTTGTTTTTATTGTAGTGACACCCATTTTATTCACTCTTATGCTATTCCTTTCAGTTCGTACGCGAAATATTTTATTGGACCGACTTTGGTTAAAGCGATATGTATTGCCATCCTTTTTATTATTTGTCTTAATGATTCTCAATATTCCCTTAATGTTTCGATTCTTTCCAAACCTCATAGGACAATATCACATTTCCTGTGTAAGTCAGGGAAATGTCGAACAGGATATCTCTGAAGTATCAAGTTTCAACTTTGTCGGACTTGTTGATGTCCAGTTTTTGGATTATAAAGAACCGGCCAAGGTATTTGATCCTGGCATTGTTGGTTATACAAATAAACTCTATTATGATTATGACCTGGTGGACGCTTTTCATGAATCAATTGATGAAGAGGGTTTACTGAGACTGAGTCAAAACCAACCGGCATTCTTAATGGATCCTGCGCCTTGTGCTAGTTTAGGGACCAATGAGACCTTAGAAGCTGGTGTCTATTTAGTGGTGGGAGATAAGCGAGCATCTTCCTTAAACTTTGTCGATCAGTGGTATAGTCATTCCTACACGGTCTTAAGTTTTCAAACGATTGAAGGATACGATCCTTCCCTACCTTTTGAAGAACAAACAGACGAGGTACAGGAATCTGTGCTAAGCTATATTGATTTATTAACCATAGAAGAATAAAGAAAAAAGATCCCCTTCTCCGTATCATTCTTACAAAGAATGGAAAGAAGGGGATCTTATTTGTTTTTGATAAAGGAAATACCTACAAGAGAAAGACCAAGAGAACGATTTATCGAATATGGGGCAGACAACTTGCTCAATTATGAATTACTGGCCATTATATTGCGGACAGGATCCAAAGAAGAAAGTGTCATAGAACTTAGTAAGAAGTTGCTTTATGCCTTTCCTTCCTTAAAAGAACTTTCTACCATTGATATCCATGATTTAACTAAGTTCAAAGGAATTGGTCCAAGCAAGGCTGTTCAATTGCTTTCAGCTTTTGAACTTGGGAGACGTATGCACAGTGAAGAGTATAAAAAACGCTTAAAAGTACATAATCCAGAATCCATCTTCTTATTCTTAAAAGACCAGATGGAGTTAAAGACCCAAGAACATTTGATGGCTCTTTTTTTAAACACCAAAGGAGAACTCTTAAAAAAGGAAACCATCTTTATTGGCAGTCTTAATACGAGTGTCGTCCACCCAAGAGAAATCTTTAAGAAGGCCGTTAAGATCAGTGCGGCATCAATGGTGATTGTCCACAATCACCCATCAGGAGACCCAAGTCCAAGTAATCAGGATATAGAAATCACCAAGCGACTGGTAAAGAGTGGACAAATGATGGATATCGAGGTACTTGATCATCTAATTATTGGGCAAAATAAGTATTTTTCCTTTAAAGCGCACCAAATGTTGTAAGTATACACTTTTTTGACTTATTTTTCTTGCATATCTAGGTATTTTATGTATAATAGAGTAGGTGTGAATCGAAGTTGAGGAAAAAGATTGACAAAATCGTCTTTTTTTGATATTATTTTCACGCAGTAAAAGGCATACCGCACAGAAAAGGTTTGGAAGCACGAATGTGCACCTTAATGGCGAGTCTTAATCTTATGAGGAGGTGCTTTTATGTACGCAGTAATCGAAACTGGTGGAAAACAAGTCCGTGTAACTGAAGGTCAAACAATTTACGTTGAACGTTTAGATGTTGAGCCGGAAACAACATTTACATTCGATAAAGTTTTAATGGTCGGTGGAGAATCTGTAAAACTTGGAAACCCATACGTAGACGGTGTAACCGTAGACGCTACTGTTGAAAAACAAGGGAAACAAAAGAAAATTACAGTATTCAAATACAAACCAAAAAAGAAATATCGTCGTAAAAAAGGACATAGACAACCATATACAAAATTAACCGTAACAAAAATAAATGCATAGAAAGTAAAAATCGGAGGTGACTACTATGTTATTAGAATTAAATATTCAACAATGTATGGCTTCTAAAAAAGGTGTTGGATCAACGAAAAACGGCCGTGATTCTGAATCAAAACGTTTAGGAGCGAAATTATCAGATGGTCAATTCTGTAGTGCTGGTTCTATCATTTATCGTCAAAGAGGAACGAAAGTTCATCCAGGAAATAATGTTGGACGCGGTGGCGACGATACATTATATAGTAAAGTTGACGGAATCGTAAAATTCGAACGAGTTGGAAGAGATAGAAAACAAGCTTCAGTTTACCCACTATAATTTCTAAGGTGTGACCTTTTAAGGTCACACTTTTTTTAGGGATTGCCTTCTTATGATTGAGTTCTTGGCCAAAAAAAGGTATAATAAATTATCTTTTTTTTGGAGGAAACTATGATAACAAAGGCAAGTATTCGTGATCTGGAAATGATTGATCGTTTAACCGTCAAGGTAGTTGACGACATGAAGGCATCGAACATACCACAGTGGAATTATCCTTACCCTCGTTACAAGGTGTTTTATAGAGATATGACGCTTGATGGACTTTATGTGGATAAGGATGGAGACAAAGTTTTAGGTGTTATGACCCTGCTTGAAGAAAACGACCCTGCTTATAAGGTTTTGCAGACATGGCAAGGGAAAAATTCTCTTGTTATTCACCGTTTGATGGTGGATCCATCGGTTAGGAGCAAAGGGCTTGCGACCAAGTTCTTAGACTATGCATGTGCACTTGCAAAAACGGGTGGATATGATAGTATTAAAATTGATACACATGAGGAAAACTACAAAATGCGAACTTTTCTCAAGAAACATGGTTTCATCGAAAAAGGCTACTTACCATCAATCAACCGACTAGCCTATGAAAAGGTATTGGAGGAGAAAAATGAATAAATTACTCATCTTATGGAAAACCGATAACGATATTGACATTCACAACCTTGTTCTTCCTTATGCATCCAATGCATATAAGAAACAATGGTTTGATCAAGTAACGGTGCTTATTTGGGGAGCTTCACAAAAACGTGTGTTAGAAGATAAAATGATTAGTGAGCGAGTGCGAGATCTTAAAACACAGGGAATTCGTGTTGTCGCCTGCAAAATGTGTGCAGAAGCGATTCACACAAGTGACTATTTAAAGGGATTATCTGTCGAGGTTGTTTATACAGGTGAACTTTTAAGTGATGCCTTAAAAGCAACCGATACTGAGGTTGTGACCTTTTAATGGATCGGGTGATGATTTTAGGTCCTAGTGGTACCGGAAAAACAACGCTCGCACGTAGACTAGGAACACTTTGTCAGATTAAAGAACTTCATCTAGACCAAATCTATTGGTTGAAAGATTGGCAAAGTATGGAAAAAGATGTCTTTGATAAAACCATGAAAGAGTATTTTAAAACCCATCCTAGATGGGTCATTGATGGAAATTACACCAACAACGAACATTTTTATGATCGTTTAAAGCTGGCAGATACCATTATTCTATTAAATTATTCAACCAGTGATGCCTTAAAAGGGGTCATTGAACGAAAAGATAAATACAAACATACCCATCGGTCCGATATGGCTGAGGGGTGCAATGAAGAATTGGATCAAGAATTTTTGCAGTATATAGCATTTTTCAATAAACGCAAAAGTAAGTTTTTGCGCGCGATTGTGCACAAATACAAACACAAAGATCGTATTCATATTTTTCATAATCGCTGTGAGCTGAATGCTTGGCTCAAAGACTTAGAGGAGGAAAAGAAATGTTCATCGATCTTGTCAAAATAAAAGTATCATCTGGAAAAGGTGGCGATGGAATCGTCGCATTCAGAAGAGAGAAATATGTCCCTATGGGCGGTCCTGCAGGTGGAGATGGTGGGAAAGGTGGAGACGTTATCTTTATCGGTGATGAAGGATTGTCTACCTTAATCGACCTAAAATACAACAAAATCTTAAAGGCACCTGAAGGAGAACGTGGAAAACCCAAACGTATGGATGGAGCCAACGGAGAGGATATGTTGGTTAGAGTACCCGTTGGTACAACCATTTACAATGATGAAAACAACCAAGTAATTGGAGATATTACAGAACATAATCAGAAAATCACCATCTGCAAAGGTGGTCGTGGAGGACGTGGGAATGTAAAATTCGCAACCTCCAGAAACACAGCCCCAGAAATCAGTGAAAAAGGGGAACCAGGTGTCACTAGAGAAATCCGTGTTGAACTAAAAGTCTTAGCAGACGTTGGATTGGTCGGATTCCCGAGTGTCGGAAAATCGACCCTCATTTCCGTTATTTCCAACGCTAAACCAAAGATTGCCGACTATCACTTTACAACCTTACAACCAAATTTAGGGGTTGTTAGAGTAAGTGAAGGACGTAGTTTCGTAGTCGCAGACTTACCAGGATTAATCGAAGGTGCTTCATCGGGACAAGGACTGGGCTATCAGTTTTTACGCCACATTGAACGAACTCGTGTCATTTTACACGTCATCGATATGTCTGGATTAGAAGGACGAGATCCCTTTACAGATTACCAAACCATTAATAAAGAGTTGGGTGAATACAAAGAAGATTTACTATTGCGTCCACAAATCATTGTGGCCAACAAGATGGATCTCCCCCAGTCAGACGATAATTTAGCCTTATTTAAAGAGGAAATAAACGATCCTTCGATTCAAATTATCCCAATTAGTGCGTATACGAAGGAAAATTTACAGGAGCTACTTTACAAAACCGCAGACTTATTAGAACAAACACCAAGGTTTGATCTATATTCTGAACAAGATATGGATGAGGTTGTTGAATACACCTTTACGCCTGAAGAAAAACTATTCGATATCCATTTAGCCGATGACAATGTCTTTGAAGTAACTGGAAAAGGACTTGAGAAAATTTTCTTAATGACCGATTTTAGTAAAGATCAATCGGTGAAACGCTTTGCCCGTCAACTACGTGGTTTAGGTGTTGATGATGCCTTAAGGAAAAAAGGCGTTGTTAATGGAGATACGGTTCGCATCTTTGATTACGAATTTGAGTTTGTAGACTAGGAGGAACTTATGTACAATTATATGCGAGGGATCATCACTGAGATAAATCCTGACAATGTCAGTTTGGAGATTGGTGGAATTGGTTACCAGATTTTAACACCAAATCCCTATAAGTTTGCCAAAAATAACGAACATACGATTTATATCTACCAACATGTCCGTGAGGACATCAATGTCCTTTACGGTTTTGAAACTAGAGATGCTAAGCAACTCTTTATTAAACTATTAGGTGTGAAAGGCATCGGTCCAAAAAGCGCCATTGCGATCTTAGCAAGCGGAAATGTCAATGATGTCATCGCAGCGATTGAAGTAGGGAATGCAAAGTTCTTGAACAAGTTCCCAGGGATTGGACCAAAGGCAAGCCAACAAATCATTTTAGATCTAAAAGGCAAGTTATCCTTTGAAGATACCAGATTGGTCAAATCCTCAAAAGTTGATGAAGTCGAAGAAGCCTTAAAGAGTTTAGGGTACAATAGTCGCGAAATTAAGAAAGCAGTTAAGAACTTAGACCAGACAAAAGAAACCGATCAACTCTTAAAAGATGCCTTAGCAGAGATGTTAAAATAATGCGTCTTCGTACAAAAGGCTATCTATTTCTTATTGCTTTAGTAATTGTCTTAGAAATTCTAATGCTTCGCCTCTACATTGTGTCCGCCAACAACTTTACCCCTTATCAACTTTCTGATCTCCTCAATTTTACGAGGGATAATGAATATGAAGGAGGTATTGGTTTACTCGTAGTCGCAATCGTTATGCAGGTGTTCTTAATGGCTTACTTAGTTTATCAAGATAGAAAAACCATTGAAAAATAAGAAAAAGCGCTATTTTTAGCGCTTTTTTATTAGAATAACGATAGTTGCTCAAAGGGTTTACAGAAGATTTTCTCACGAATTTCTTCAGATTTGTAAAGAATACCATACTCTTCACATGCCTCTTCAAAGACCGCTTGCAAGGTCTCCGCCTTGGGAGAATCACAGATATATTCATCTTTGAATTGGAACATATAACGATGTTTCAATCCTGGATAGAGTTTATCTAGACGGTTGTAAAAATATTCTCTAGAACCCTCTCTCATGGTTGTACCAACACCATACATAATGATAAAGGAAACACCTGCTTGATGTGCTTTTTTTACGATATCTCGGATGTTTTCCTCCGTATCTGTAATGTATGGTAAGATTGGGGTCATCCAAAGTCCTGTTTTGATTCCTGCTTTGGAAAACTCTTTTAAACACTCAAATCGTTTGCTTGGTCTAGTCACGTTTGGTTCAATCTTTTTAGCCACTTGATCATCGGTTGTTGTTACGGTCATCTGCACAATGGCCTTGTAGCGATGATTGATATCTTTGATAAGCGGTAAATCTCGTAATATTTGATCGCTTTTGGTCAATATAGATACACCAAAACCATGGTGATAAATGGTTTTTAGGGCATTTCTGGTAAGTTCCAAACTTTCTGGCATGGAAATATATGGATCGTTCATTCCACCTGTTGTTAAAATACACTTGTTGCGTCTTTTCCTAAGTTCCATATCCATAATAGTAATGGCATCTGTTTTAATCTTAATTTGATCAAAGAGTCCATTTTGGTAACAAGTACTACGGGAATCGCAATAAATACAGCCGTGGGTGCAACCTTTTGTTAGGTTAAAGTTGTTGTTTGCCTGAACGATGGATTTTGCATCAATATAGATTGGATTATGCATTAAAGAGCAAACAACTTCACAATGTCGTCATGGACATAATCATTCGATATTGCCAGCATCAACAAGATTCTAGCTTTCATACTGTTGTAGTTGTTTCCTAAGATACAACCAATACTTGTTAAATGCTTTCCACCGCCTTCATAGGCATACGTATCTAAGACTCGGCCAGTAGGGCAACGTGATACAATCACAACATGTATCCCTAACTCTAAGGCTTTCTTAAGGGCATCCATCATCATTGGAGGAACATTTCCTCGTCCCAATGACTCTAAGACAATCCCTTTGGCTCCCCTAGCGATTAAATAATCAATAAAATCCCCGTTCATTCCCGCATAGACTTTAATAATATAGACATCTTCATTTACTTTATTGTCAAACTTTGCCCGATGTTGGTGGGTCAAAGCCCTATAATAAAGAACACTACCTTGATCGACGATACCTAAAGGCCCAAACTCCATTGATTTAAAGGTATCCAAACTCATGGTATGACTTTTGGTTACCTCTAAGGCACTATTGATGGTATCATTCATGACAACCAAGGTACCAAGTCCAATCGATTTAGGCGATAAACAAACCTTAATACTAGAAGCAAGGTTGGTTAAGCCATCATAGCCAAATTCGGATGCATTCTTCATCGATCCAGTTAAAACAACTGGCTTATCTGATTCAATCACAGAATGCAAGAAAAAGGCTGTTTCCTCTAAAGTATCCGTACCATGAACGATGACAACACCAGCAACATCATCCTGAGCCAAATAGTTTTCTGTTCGGTTGGCGATTTGCTGCATATCGTAAATGGTTAGAAAAGGAGAAGGTTTTGCAGAATATTCATAAGTGATGAGTTGATCGAAATCATCAATTCCACTCAACGTCATCATAATTTCATTGGGGGTTAGTGAAGGAATTGCACCTTGTAAACTTTTGTCAACTTTCATGGCGATCGTACCGCCGGTAAATATCAATGCAACTTTCAATAAAATCACCTCATACATATCATATCACAAAGAAGAAAACCTTTGCAGTATTTTTTGAAATCAAAGAAAGAAAAATAAAAGGCAAATAAAAAAATCTGTTCTTGAAAAAGGAAAGTACGAAAAAATCGCATTTTACAAGTGAGGGTAAAAATTAAGAGTAAAGGCGAAAATATTTTATCCACATTTTGCACATACATGTGTAATACACCTTTGTTTAGCCATATTTATTAGTTAACATAATATATATTATAGGCAGTAAATAAGATATAAGAAAAACCCCTCTTTTGCATAGATAATATTCATGCATCCAGGGGTTGAACATAATAATTCTAGAATTACTTCTCTTATAAAGTTGTTAAACGTACTCATATTTTTTGTTTGACCATATTTATTTTACCTTCTACTTACTCTTATAAATGTTGGTTTAAATTTGCCCTCTCTCGCATTATTGTATTCTAGTCCACACTATGAAGGTGCATAAATAGAAAACTCTTTAGAAGCCAAAATTTGCATGAAAAAACGAGTGGTCTTACGCACTCGTCTTTTTTAAACCAGGTAGTTCTTCTACTCCCTTTAGTCCAAGTTTCTTATATTCTTCTTCTGCTCGCTTTACTGTGTCATCATATAAAAGCTCTGGTTGGTGACAATCACTTGATAAGATTGTTTTGGCTCCTACTTCTTTTACAATGGCCCAAAATTCGCTTCTTGGATAGACATGTTGAATGCCTAATCCTGTTTTAATGGTCTTTTTACGGTATCCATTGGCGTTGTATTCTAGTAAAACATTGTGTTCTTTGGCTGTTTTTGCGATCTTGTAGGCGATATCCTTGGCATCTTGATCAAAGGTTTGATAGGTAAAAAGATACAGTTCTGGATGGGCTACAATATCGAAAAAGCCCGATTCTATGGCTTCAACAACATATCGTTCATATAAATGAATCTGGTCTTTGGTCTTTAAACCAAAGGATGAATACATCTTTTTGATGTCGTCATCATCACTAATATAGTGTTGTCCTAAGATTAGATAATCCGTTTGGGACCGTAAATCCTGATAGAAATGACGGTATCCAGGAAAATACTCTACTTCTAACCCTGTATAGACCTCTATTTGGTCTTTGTAAGTCTCTTTGGCACTCGCTACATCACTTAAATAATAGGGTAAATCTTCTATCTGCATACGCCAACCACGTTCTGGCATCGGTAAATATGGGTTTGGTGTGTGGTCGCTAATACCAATCCCTTTGAACCCTTGTTTGATTGCTTCTTTGACATAATCTACTGCGGTTCCTTCGGCGTGTTGGCATAGTTCATGATGGGTGTGGTAATTGTACTTCATAATTTGCTCCTTAATATTTACTATTAATATATATTATATACAATTATATAGGCTAATTTACTGCTCAAATCCATCTATAGTGTATCACGCTTTGTAAATCCTTGCAATTAGACTACTTATGTAAGGGATATCTATGCTATAATTTTAGGTGAGGAGTGATGACATGAACAAACAACCACTTGCATACCGCGCTAGACCTAGTAAATTGGACGAGATTGTTGGACAAAGACATTTAGTAGGTCAAGATGGGGTGATTCGTAAAATGCTTTCTAATGGCAATATCGTCAGTTTTATCTTATATGGTCCTCCAGGAAGTGGAAAAACAACGATTGCGACCATTGTAGGCCAAGAATACGGCCTAAGAACCAATACCTTTAATGCATCGACAGATAAAAAAGCGAGCCTAAAAGAGATCATTGATGGTGCCAAACACTATGGGTGTTTGCTGATTGTTGATGAAATCCACCGCATGAACAAGGATATCCAGGATTATTTGCTTCCCCATGTAGAAAAAGGGGATGTCATCATGATTGGGTTAACCACAGAAAATCCTTATCATTCTATTAATCCGGCGATTAGAAGCCGTGCACAGGTCTTTAAATTGGGGCAAGTGAATGCGGAGGATATCATGAAGCGATTAAAGCAAATCGAAGAAAGGTTCCCTGAAGACTTCCCGAAAAACCTATCAAACGATATGTTATCTTACATTGCTGGTTCTTCTAATGGGGATATTCGCTCAGCAATCAATCAAATTGAACTTCTAAGCGCAGTTTATGATATACAGGCGTTCTCATATGAAGATATGATAAAAACGCTAGGAAAGCCGAATTTGAGCTTAGATAAGAATAGTGACAACTACTACAATATCTTAAGTGCCTTTCAAAAGTCTATAAGAGGGAGTGATGTAGACGCATCCCTGCACTATTTGGCGCGATTGATCATGTCAGAAGACTTAAACAGTATCTTGCGTAGGATGACGGTGATTGCTTATGAGGATATTGGATTTGCCAATCCGAGTATTCAGACGAAAATGGATGCTTGCGCAAGAGCATGTGAACGTGTAGGCTTTCCTGAGGCCCGTATTCCTCTTTCTCTTTTAGTGATTGATATGGCCTTATCACCCAAATCGAATAGTGCGGAAGCCTCGATCGATCAAGCTTTACATGATTTAGAAGAAGGAAAAACCTTCAAAATCCCCAACCATTTGATCAACCAAGCGAATTTTGAAGCCAAAGATGCTTATCTTTATCCTCACGACTACAAAAACGCCCTAGTATACCAACAATATTTACCAAAAGAACTATTAGATAGGGTTTATTACAAAGGCATCCCTGGCCATAAGTATGAAGATGCGCTAATCGATCGAAATAAGGGCATAAAAGAGGTTTTAAGACCCAAAAAGTAAGGATTTGATAGGGGAAATAGACCACTTTTTTGACTGTTGACCAACTATTAAGTTTAATTTAGAATAATTATGAAAGAAAGCGCTTTAAATAGATATTATTAGGGTTTATAGATTAACAGGAAATCCCTTGACCAAACAAAAAACAGCGAACATATCGCTGTTTTTTTCTATAGTTGGCAATTGTTTGTTTAAAATGCTGGTGATGTTCAAAAGATTTTGGTCTTTTTAGGTGCGCAAATTCGAAAAAGAAGCCTATCAAATATGTTTGACCATTTTTTAGAAAGTATTAATAAAAATAGATTTCTCGTCTATTTCACATTATTTTTATATTGACCACTTGAATTTTACTTAAAAAGTCGAACCATGGTTTCCCTTGAAAGAAAGGATGTCCCACTTTTGAAGGGATTTCCAATCGGTTAATGGATTGGAACAAGTCTTTGTCATAGGGTATCTTTAATGCGAGAATTAGTCCTTGTTCTTGACAATAGTCTTCGATTCGTTTGGTGTAGTTGAGGGAGTTTGTGTACTTATTGATGACAATCAGTGGTTCAACTGAGACCATTCTTGCCAAGGATACGATGCGTTTAAGGTCATGAAAACCGCTAGAGGAAGGCTCGGTGACCAAAATTGCTTGATCGATTCCTGTTATCGTGCTCATGACATTGCATCCGATTCCCGGGGATCCGTCAATCAAGATGCTTGTTTTGTTTGAGCGCTCTGCTTCTTTTCTTGCCTGACTTCTCACTTCTGCGACGAGCTTTCCACTGGCTTCTTCTCCTGGGATCAGCTTCGCGTCTATGAATGGTCCATATGCACTTGTTTTTCGTTCAATGTGTCCAATCACCGTATCGACCATATGGATTGCCTTATTTGGACAAACAATCTGGCAAACGCCGCATCCTTCGCAGGACGATAGGTGGATCGTTTGTTCGCTATCAATGGCTCCATAGTTGCAGTGATGCGTGCAAAGGCCACAGTTTGTGCAAAGGTTTTTATCGATAAAGGGCTTTTTTAAGCCATAAAAGGGAACGGTTTCCTTTGTTTGTCCTTTCAGTAGCAAGTGTAAGTCAGGTGCATCAACATCACAGTCAGCTAGGACCATGTTCTCTAAATATGGTAGTAAGCAAAGGGTTAGGGTAGTTTTTCCTGTTCCACCTTTCCCACTTAATACAGCAAGTTCATGTATCATCTGATCCCCACTTCCTTAACAATGGTTTCTAATAATAATTGGTAGGTATTTTCGCTTGTAAGCAATTTTCCTTCTGAACCTAATAGTTGATAGCTTTTTCTATAAGGAATGCTTGTGAGTGATTTTAGGTGGTTTTCTTTGATATATTTGTCTGCATGTCCTTCTTTATCTTGTACTTTGTTTAGAACAACCCCAAATGGACAAGCAAGTTCTTCCAGTAGTTCGACCACCATGTTGGCATCGTGGACACCAAACAAGGAGTCTTCGATGACAAGGATTGCATAATCTACTCCTTTTAGGGTTTCAACGGTCTTGCAAGATACGCCAGGTGGGCCATCGATGATGGTGTGGAGCATTTGGTGGTCCATTGCTTTCATTTGCTCGATGATCTTATTTCCGCTTTGCTCTCCAATCTTTAAACGACCAGTTAGTAAGGGTTTCCCCTCAATGGTTCGTTTTTCTATTACGCCAATTGATTGTTCTTGATAGGAGATGGCATTTTCCTTACAAACAAGGTGACAACCATGGCAGTCATGGCATAAGTCATCAAATACTAGCATCTTCTTTTTGGTCGGCACGATGGCATGAAAGGCACACATACTGGCGCAAGCATTACATAAGGTGCATTTACTCCTATCAATCTTTGGTACTTCTTTCACTACATCACTAGTTGTATATGGTCTTTTGAAATATAGGTGATCATTGGGTGCTTCGGTGTCCGCATCAATTAAGGCTGCATTTTCTAGGTAAGAAAAAAGGTTCACAGCAAGTGTCGTTTTGCCGCTCCCCCCTTTTCCGCTAACAATAGCGATATTCAATGTTTTTTCTGCCCTTTGGTACTTTTTGGATTTATTTTAGGAAGTTGTTGTTCGAAAAAGGAATAAAGGGCATCTAAAACGGACGGTTGGTCTTGAAATTCATAGGCTTCAATGTTCATAGCTTCTAGGGCATCGAAGGCTTTATTGCCTAATTTTGGGACTAATACATAATCAATGTCTTGTTCTAATAAGAGTTTTGCGGCCTCAACAGAAGCACCACTTGAGGCATTTACCGCTTGGTTTTTGAGAAAGGAAAAAGACATGTCTGCTTGGCTGTAAATAGCGAAATAAGGTGCTCTAGCAAACCGACTAGCAACCAAGCCTTCTGTCGATGGGCTATTTGCGGCAATCGCTATGCGCTTATCTTTAGTGTCCATGGTGTTGTCCGTGTTCGTGGGCACAAACACTTCCTTGATTGGTTAAAAATCCATTCAAATACTCATTTAAGTTGACGTCTATGCGTCCTTGCGCACCTAAGATTACATCGATGTTTTGTTCTTTAAATAAGTCTGCGGCCATTTTACCCATACCACCAGTAACAATGACATCCACAGAATGTTGTCCTAAGAACCTTGGTAAGACACCGGGTTCATGCGGTGGTGGTGTAAGATAATCAATGCTTTGTACTTGATTGTTTACAATCTTGTAAATCGCAAACTCTTTTGTATGGCCAAAATGACCATCAATGTGTTTTTGATCACTGGTGGGAAAGGCAATGCGTAATTCACTTTTTTCTTGTTTGTTCATTTTATGTTCTCCTTTTAGCTTAATATGGTCGATATCATTTTTTAGTTCGATGGCTTCGTTGTGTAATAAAGCACCAACAATTTTCTTTCGTGCTCCTTCTAATAAACGTTGAATGGTTGCTCTTGATACATCCATTTCTTTTGCAGCTTCGATTTGTGAATAGGATTCATAATCACAAAGCCTGATGGCTTCAAACTCATCTAAGGATAGGGAAACTTGCTTTAAGTCTGCCAAATTTATCCCTCTTGGTTTAAATATTTTCTCTGATTCTAACCTACGACAGTATCGTTTTTTCCGGATCATCTTCATCACTCCTATGTGCATATGCACATTAAATATAACTTGAAATCTTCTGTTTGTCAATAGAAGGCAAAAAAAATCGCACACATTTGTGTACGATTTTTATGATTTTAACGTTTTCCTGGATCGAATGGTTCTCCTGCAGCTCTTGGTGCAGCACTGTTTTTCGAAACAAATGCGAGTACAATCAAGGTTGCGATATAAGGAGCCATGTTGTAAATATTGGAATCTTCTGTTAGGTTTTTCAGGAAGTCAATCGAACCATAAGTGGAACTTAAGGTTCTAAGCGTCGCAAAGAATAGCGCTGCATAGATGATTTTTCCTGGTTTCCAGTTCCCGAAAATGAGTACGGCAAGTGCTAAGAACCCAAACCCGGTAACTGTACCGACAAAGCCTTGTGAGAAACTTAGAGCGAAGATAACTCCACCCATACCGGCTAAGGCACCTGATACCATGACACCAAAGTAACGTATTTTATAGATATTGATTCCTAAACTATCGGCTGCATGTGGGTTTTCACCACAAGAGCGTAAGCGTAGTCCAAAGCGTGTTTTATAGAGTACAATGACCGCTACAAGGAAGATAGCAACCCCTAAATAGGTTGATAGATAAGCATCTTTGAAGAATAGATCTCCGATGAATGGGATGTCTGCTAAAAAGCCTACATTATCAATTTTGTACGATTGGGCCAAGGAAATTTGCTTGACGTTATCGTTGACAACGTTTCTTGCTAAGAACAAGGTAATGGCTGGCGCAAACATATTTAATGCGGTCGCACTTATGATTTGGTTGGCTTTCATGTTGATGGATGCAAATGCATGGAAGAGTGAGAACACTAAACCAGCGAGGGCACCAAAGACCAAACCAATCATGGAGATTTGTACAACTTCTGATGCATTGTTCATGACTATATAAACTAAGACAAAGGATAAAATCGCTAAGACTCCATACGATACAAAGAAGGCAAATTTGCTTTCTAAGAGGCTTGCTTTGTCGATTTTATCAAGTAAATATCTTAAGCCAATAAACAAAACATATCCGACAAAAGCAGCAAGCATTAAACTAACGATGACAATCCAAAATGCTCCGACTTTGCTTGTTTCTAAGCTACTAATGATGACAACACCAACAAATCCACCCATGATCATGATACCTTCTAAGGCGATGTTGACAACACCACTACGTTCACTGTATAGTCCACCGAGGGCAACAATTGCGAGTGGTACGGCACTGGCGATGATTAATGGGAATATAAAGTATAAGATGTCAAAGAATTGCATTATTCATCACCTCTTTTTTCTTCTTCAATTTGCTCTTCTGCTGTTCGTTCCACAGATTTTAAGCGGCGAATGACGAATTTTTGTAAGAATAATGCCAAGGCACTTGCATAAATAATAACCGCGATAATGATACTAATGATTTCTTCAGACATACCATAACGTTGCATTAAATTTCCACCTTGTTGCAAGGATCCATAGAAGATACCGGCAATGAAGACACCAATTGGTTGACTTAATCCAAGTAAACTAATGGCGATTCCCGTAAATCCTTCAGGATTTAAAATGGCTGCGGTACTCATGGTTTTTCCTAGTATTAGGTACCCCATAGCACCACCGATACCAGCAACTGCTCCTGAAATCATTAATGAATATACGATCAATCGTTTGGCATTCATTCCTGCGTATCTAGCCGCATCACGGTTGTAACCAACCGCTTTCAACTCATAACCAAAGCGTGTTTTACTTAAGACAACATGTAAGATGAGTGCTATTACTAAGGCAACAACGATTCCCGCATTGATGCTTGAACCTGGGAACAATACATCCAAATTCAAGGTTGGAGTTGCCGCTGTAGACCTTACTGCTCTAGAGAAGGTGTTTCCTGCACTTACATATACACTAATTAAAGAAGATACAATATACATTGCGACATAGTTTAACATGATTGAGGTTACAACTTCATTTACATTACGGTAGGCTTTTAAGAATCCAGGAATGGCTCCCCAAATCCCTCCAGCAATGGCCGCTCCAATTACTGCGATTCCCCAATGTAAGAAGGGAGATATATCTCCTAAAGCACCCCAGCGAACACCGATAAAGATTGCGGTAAAGGCACCCACAGTAAACTGTCCAGAGGCCCCAATGTTGAAGAGACCTGTTCGGAAAGCAAAGGCTACACTTAAACCAGTTAAGATAATTGGAACTGAGAAATAAAACATGTTCCCAAAACTTTTTATGTTGTTGAATCCACCACGCAAGATGACAAAGAATGCCGATAAAGAGTTGGATGGATTGACAAAAAGCATAATGATTAATCCAAATAGTAACCCAATTGCTACTGCACTTAAGGCTCCTAAAATACTAACGACTGTTGTACTTTCTGCATATTTAAAGTTTGGATTGTTTTTTCTAAATATAAGGAAACGATATCCAACATAAGCGACCATGATAAGACCAATCAAGAAGCGATCTAACCATAGTAAGGTATCATTTCCTGCAAACAATGAAGGAAGAACAAAGATCAATAAGAGTAAAGCGAGTGAGCTAGAAAAACCAACTGTATTCTCTTTTACAAAGTTCGTAATTTTCTGCATTAGTCTTCACTCCTTTTCGACCCAGCCATATAAAGACCAAGTTCATTTTCTGTTACATGTTTCGGATCAAATTCTCCTACATGTTCTCCTTCGTACATAACGATAATACGATCCGATAAGTTCATAACTTCATCTAATTCTAAACTCACAAGTAAGACTGCTTTTCCAGCATCTCTTTGTGCAATTAACTGTTTATGAATGTATTCGATTGCTCCTACATCTAACCCACGAGTAGGTTGAACAGCAATCAATAAGTCTGTATCACGTTCGATTTCTCTTGCAACAATTGCTTTTTGTTGGTTACCACCACTCATACTACGAGCAATGGTGACTGGGCCTTTCCCACTACGAATATCGAAGGCATCAATCAACTCATCTGCATGGGTACGAATTGCGTCAAACTGTAAGAATCCTTTTTGCTGGAACTTGTTCATAAAGTAAGACTGCAAGATTAAGTTGTTTTCTAAGGTATAATCTAAGACCAGTCCATGTTTATGACGGTCTTCAGGAATATGGCTAACTCCAGCCAAGTTACGATCACGAATACTTAAGCTACTGATGTCTTTTCCATTTAAGTAAACCGCACCTTCACTCGAATCTCGCAATCCAGTAATGGCTTCAATCAACTGTGTTTGCCCATTTCCTTCAATACCAGCAATACATAGGATTTCTCCTTTTTTGACCTCAAAACTCACATCTTCAACGACGTTTTTGTTAATAACGTGATTAAAGACCGATAAGTGATCGACCTTAAGGACAACATCGCTCGGTTTGGCTTCCTCTTTTTCGACTTCAAAGCTTACCTCACGACCGACCATCATTTCAGCCATTTTATCCACAGATGTAGACGCAACATCAACTGTACCAATGTATTTCCCCTTACGCAATACACTACAACGATCTGCGACTTGTTTGATCTCATTCAACTTATGGGTGATGAGGATAATCGATTTCCCCTCAGCAACCAATTCTTTCATGATGTTCATCAGTTCTTGAATTTCTTGTGGAGTCAACACCGCAGTTGGCTCATCAAAGATTAGAATTTCTGCATCACGGTAAAGCATTTTTAGAATCTCAACACGTTGTTGCATACCAACACTAATATCTGAAATTAAACTATTTACATCAACTTTTAAGTTGTATTGCTCACTTAAGCGTTCAATTTTCTTAATGGCATCACGATATTCTAAGAAACCGTATTTGGTGTCCTCAAAACCGAGCACGATGTTTTCAGCTACGGTAAAGTTGTGCACCAATTTAAAGTGTTGATGAACCATCCCTATACCCAAATCATTGGCATCATTTGGATTTTCTATAGCAACTTCTTCCCCGCGAACTTTGATGATTCCTTCTTCTGGTTGGTACAAACCAAACAAAACACTCATCAAAGTTGATTTCCCAGCACCATTTTCTCCTAAGAGCGCATGAATTTCACCTTTTTTCAACTGTAAGGTGACGTCATCATTGGCTTTAATACCAGGAAATTCTTTTGTAATGTTTAACATTTCTATAATATAGTCCATTTTTTCACCTCTCTTGAAAAAATTTTATCATAAGACGCTTGTAAAAGAAAGCATTATCATTGCATTATATTGGTTTTTTATCTTAGTCGTACTTAATTAGAAAAAAACAGCATCGCTTTCGCGACACTGTTTAAATTCTTTCCTTATAAGTAATGCTTACTCAGGAGAAACGACTCCTTGTGTAGGTGCATTGCTTGTATCTGTCATTGATAAAGCATCTAAGAATGAAGCCAATCCTTCGTAATCTGAAGGAACAACAACGTCTCCATCAACCAACATATCATAGATTGTGTTGTATTGTGCTAGTGTAAAGTTATCAAATCTTGAAGTATCCATTGGAAGTCCAACACCATCGTTGTCTACACCTTTGTAAATGCTTTGTCCACCTTCGAATGAATCACTGTAATAAGCATCTAATGCTTGTTGTACAGCTGTTCCAAGTTCTTTCATTGCACTAGTAAGAACGGTAGGAGAGTCAGCAGATTGGTCTACGTCTACCCCAATCATAACAGCATCACTATCTGCTGCAGCAGCCATAACGGATTGTCCAGCTCCACCAGCAGCACTAAAGATTACTTCTGTTCCACCTTGGTACCAAGTCAACGCGATGTTTTTGAATGCATCACTAGGAGCAAAGTCTCCAAAGTAGTAATATTGGTCATCGCCAAATACGATGTCAGTTTCTAATTCATTTGCAGCGTAGTATGCACCAGCAATGTACCCAACACCGAAACGAACTACGGCAGGAACTGCTAATCCACCAGTAAATCCTAAGTTAGTGTATCCTTCATGTACTGCAGCATACCCAGCTAAGAATCCACTTTCATGTTCGTTGAAGAAAATTGATAATGTGTTTTCTCCAATAGTGAAATCAGGATCTTCACCGTCATAAGTTTCCATTGTACCCCAGTCTAATACATTGTGAGGAGATCCATCAAGAATGATGAATGTTACATCTGGATACTCTTGTTGTGCAGCATGAATACTTGTTTCAAATAAGAAACCAGGAGTAACGACTACTTCCGCTCCACCTTCAACTGCTAATTCAATTGTATCTAAATAACTATCATGTGAAACTTCTTGAGGTCTGTAATATTCATGAGAAATATCATTCTCCTCTGCATATTCAACAATACCTTCCCAAGTTCCTTGGTTGAATGACTTGTCATCAATGTCACCTTTATCGGTAATCATCGCAAGTTCGTATGTTTCTGCTCCACCACATGCAGCCAATGCAAAGGTCAACACTAATGCAGAAACAACTAATAATAATTTTTTCATTAAAATCCTCCTATTTATTTTTTGTTAACTACATATTATTATAAGGAATTAAGGGCTTTTTGTAAAGGCTTTTCATTTATTTCTTCGGATTGATAAATAAGACCTTTTCTATTTAGAAGCTTCCGAAACCCACTCTTGTGTAACGCGTTACAGATAAAACAAAAGAAAAAGCCCAAATTTGGGCTTAAACTTGTGTATCAATTAAGACTGGAATAATGATTGGTCGACGTTTGGTGTTTCGGTACAAATAACGGGATATATCATCTCTAAGCATATCCTTATACATACGCCAGTCAATGTATTTGGCATCCATCACTTTGGCAGATACCTTGTGGAAAATCTCTTCTACTTCCTTGACCATCTCTTCATTGTCTTTCATATAAACAAATCCGCGAGAGACAACTTCAGGTTTGGATAAGACTTTTTTGTTTCTTGCATCAATATTGGCAATGATCAACATAACACCATCTTGTGCTAAGAGCTCGCGGTCACGTAAAACAACATCACTTAAGTCTCCTTCAATGATTCCATCAACCAATATTTCACCAGCGGATGGTATGCGACCAGTTGTTTTTGAAACTTCTCCATTGTTTAGTTCTACGATTTGTCCATTGTCTAACATGACTATATGATCTTCATCGTAGCCAAGTTGCTTAGCAAGCTTACGCAATGCATATTGATGACGGTATTCCCCAATAACAGGAACTACATACTTTGGATTGAGTAAGTTGATCAATAACTTAATATCTTCACTTGACGCATGGGCTGGTGGTAAGATGTTTTTATCTACCTTGATGATACTTGTATCGTGACGATACAAAATATCCAGCGTGCGCGCTGCGATTTTTTCGGTCCCAGGTATTGGTGGAGTCATCATAATGATGGTGTCACTCTTTTCTACATGGATCAATCGATCTAGTTTTTTCACCATTCGTTGTAGCATATAAAACGGTTCATGACGGTCCCCTGTTACTAATACTACTGCGTCTTTTAAGGTGTTTTTGTTTTTATCATCAATGAAACGTAAAGTCACCAACTTGTCTTCAGGGATTTTTAAATACCCCATATTAATGGCGATATCAACAGTTCGTTGCGTCTTACGTCCAATGATCGCAATCTTGCGGTCATATTTTAAGGCAATGTCAATAATTTTTTGAATACGGACCAAGTCTGTTGAGAAGGCAGACACTATGATACGGTCTTGTGCCTTGTAAAAGGCTTGGTTTAAGACATAGTTTAAATCTTCACTACTGTGGGTATATCCAACTCGTTCAGCTCCTAAGGACTCCGTTAACAAAGCCAAGACATTCTTTCCGGCTATCTTTGATAATACTTTGAATTCTGTACGATACATTTCTTCTACGTTTTGATCGAAGTTGTAGTCTGGTGCATAAACTATCACACCATCTTTGGTATCAATGGCGAATCCTAAAGATTCTGGTATCGAATGCGTCACACGATAAAAGTCTACTTTAACATCGTTAAAGGTCATCGTTTTTGTACTATCTACTGGATAAAACTGGTAATCTTCCACCTTCAAGCCTTCTAATTTCATTGCGTCTTTTAACATGGCAATGGTAAAGTTTGAAGCATAAATTGGTATGTTGATTGCTTTTAATAATTTGGGTGCTGCGCCTATATGATCTTCGTGACCATGGGATAAAAACAGGCCAGCTATTTTATTTCTTTGTTGTTCTAAATAAGAAAAATCAGGGATGATCGAGTCAACACCGAAGAGTTCTTGGGTAGGGTATTTAAGCCCTGCGTCTAAGATAAAGATTTGATTAGATACATCTAATGCGTACATATTCTTCCCATTTTCTCCGAGGCCACCGAGTGCATAAAATTTGATTTTGCTCATAAAGCACCTCCTTTTTCATCAATTTATTATAACATAAAGCAAGGGAACATGGTATAAAAGGACTAATTCTTTTTCGCAAGCGTTCTCATAAGTAAGCCGTTTTTTCGATTTTTTCAAAGACTTTATTGCTGATTTTTTCAAAAATGTGCTATAGTAAAGTAAATGGAGGGAAGACAATGATTAAATATCCCAATAAGAAAAACACCTATACCAAAGAAGTTCGTTATGGCAACCGGGGAATGAAGTTTGAAGAGATGATCAATGAAAGCAATACTTATTATTTAGCACACAACCAAGCCATCATTCATAAAAAACCCATACCCATACAAATTGTCAAGGTGGATTATCCATCTAGACAAGGTGCGGTCATCAAAGAAGCTTACTATAAAGTTCCTTCTACGACGGACTATAACGGTTTATATAAAGGCTATCACATTGATTTTGAGGCCAAAGAGACAAAAAATAAAACGAGTTTTCCTATAAAAAATATCCATCCACACCAAATTGATCATTTAATGCAGATCCACGAACATGGAGGAATCGCTTTTATTTTAGTGCATTTCCGCCAACATGAGGAAATCTATTTATTGGAAGCAAAGAAACTAAAAGCATTTGAGAAACGGAGTCTTAGTGGTCGGAAAAGCATCCACCTAGAGGAATTTCAAGAAGAAGGATATTTGTTAAAAGAAAGCTATGCACCTAGGGTTGATTATTTAAGTGTGGTTGATCTATTAATTGAAAAAAGCAAACTATCAAAATAGTTTGCTTTTCTTATGCTTATTTTAAAGTTGTTCCTGAAGGGATGACTTTGTCTTTGAATGTTGCACTTGAGAAAATGCGACAGTTACGCTGTATCACGGTTCCTTCAGGGACCCTTACACCAGAGCCAATGACGTTTAGTCCACTTGATAAAATCTCTGGTTTGTCTTTGTTTTCTGTATAATCATCTGAATTTCCAATCATTACGTGGTCCATGATTTTGCATCGTTTATCGATGATGGCATTTTCAATGTAGGCACCAGGCATAATCTCTGTATCGTTTAAAATGACACTATTGATCACAGTTGCCCCAGGATGCACAATGACGCCAGGACTTAAGACGCATCGCTTAACAGTCCCCGCAACAATGGTCCCGTTGCTTAAAAGGGCTTGGGAGATGATGGCTTTACTTCCAACTTTAACACTTGGAAGTTCTTGGCTTCTTGTATGAATTTTCCAATCTCGGTCATACATATCAAGTTCAATCTTATCCACTGTATTGGTGAGGGCTAAATTTGCCTCCAAATAAGAATCATAGGTCCCAACATCTTGCCAATAGTCATCAAAGACATACCCATATAGTTTCTCTTTTTCTAATAGGGCTGGAATAACATGTTTTCCAAAGTCCAAATCTTCTTGGTCCATGGTTTCTAGTGCTTCTAACAAAGTTTCTGTATCAAACACATAGATTCCCATGGAAGCTAGGTTGCTTTCTGGATTCTTTGGTTTTTCTAAGAAGTTTGTGATCAGTCCATCATCTTCACAGGTAAGTAAACCAAAACGATGGGCGTCTTCCCAAGGTACAGGTTGTACCGCAATGGTTAACTTGGTCTTGCGAGACTTATGGAAATCGATCATTTTCTTGTAATCCATTTTATAGATGTGATCCCCTGATAAAATCAAAGTATATTTAGGATTTTTACGTTTGATGTATTGAATATTTTGACGAACAGCATCTGCCGTTCCTGCATACCAATCTTTGTGTGGTTGCAACATGGTTAAGGAACTATCTCTTCTGTCCAAATCCCAAGGTTTACCAACCGCTATATGTTCATTCAATGATAAGGGTAGATATTGGGTTAAAATACCAATATCGTAAATACCAGAGTTGGTACAATTGCTTAAGGTAAAGTCAATGATGCGATACTTCCCAGCAAATGGCACCGCTGGTTTTACACGTTTTTCAGATAAAATATCTAGGCGACTTCCACGCCCACCTGCTAAAATTAATGCTAGTGTTTCCATCTTACTCCTCCTTCAGTCCCTCATAAAGTTTTTTGTATTTTTTAGCGGATTCATCAAAACTAAAATCCTCTTGCATGGCACGTCTTACGAGTTGTTTCCATGATGGTTCTTCACGGTAAATAGATAGTCCTCGCTCGATGGCATCTTTTAAATCTAAGGCATCGTATTGATCAAAGGCGAACCCGGTTCCCTCTTTGGTAAACTGGTTATAAGATTCGATGGTATCTTTTAACCCACCGGTTTTACGAACAATTGGAATGGTTCCATATTTCAAACTAATCAACTGTGCTAACCCGCATGGTTCAAAACGGCTTGGCATTAAGAAGAAATCACTACCTGCATAAATTTTACGTGCAAGTTCATCACTATAGCCAATGTAGACGCCAACTTGTCCAGGATAAGTTCTTGCCAAGTAATGAAAATAGTCCTCAGTGTGTTTGTCCCCACTACCAAGTAAAACAAACTGCATATTTCCTTGTTTTAACAGATCTTCAATAATATCGGTCACCAAATCAAAGCCTTTGGCTTCGGTGATGCGGGAAACCATGGATACAATAGGTAAATTGTTCTCTTCTAAGTAAAAGATTTCTCGCAATGCTTCTTTGTTGGTTCTTTTTCCTTTTAAATAGTTGTAAAGACTATAGTTGTATGCAATTTTTTCATCTTCTTTTGGATTAAAGTCATCATAGTCTATCCCATTGACAATTCCTAATAAGTCTTGTTCACGCATCTTCAATATACCACTTAGGCCTTGCCCAAAGTAATCGTATAAGATTTCTTTGGAATAGGTATCGGATACGGTTGTTATCTTATCTGCACATACAATTCCACATTTCATAAAATTGATCATATTATCAAACTCTAACTCATGACCATAGTCCACATCAAGATAATGGATCAGTTCTTTTGAAAATATTCCTTGATAGGCTAAATTATGAATGGTGTAAACTGTTTTAATATCTTTATACTTATCTAGATGGCTATATTTCTTTTTCAGTAAGTAAGGAATCAATCCTGTTTGCCAATCGTTGCAGTGGATTATATCTGGATAGTAATCTAATTCCCCTAACATCCTCAAAACGGCATTGTTAAAGAAACCATAGCGTTCTCCATCATCATAATGTCCATAAAGAGAATCGCGATAACCAAAGTAGTATTCATTATCCACAAAGTAGTAAGTTACACTATCCTTAGCGGTTACTTCAATTCCAGCATACTCTTGCTTGCTGTTTACCTGCACACGAAAATGCGTCATTGGTAAGAGTTGGTCATGGAATTTTTGCTTGGTTACCCCATGTTTTGGTAACACAACTCGCGCATCGATTCCTTGCGCAACCAATGCTTTTGGTAAAGATCCAAGTACATCCGCTAACCCACCAGTTTTCGAAAACGGTGTTGACTCACTTCCGACAAATAGTATTTTCATCATATGATCATATCCTCCTTTACACTTCAACTTTATTATATATGAATTGCCCATCCATTTAAAGGGGTTTTTCATGTAAATCTTTTCATGAACCGTTTTCGCAAAGAAAAAAGACAAACAACGTTTGCCTTTTTATGTCGCATCAAGCGACAGGAAATAAAAAATCTTCTATCTTGTTAGTCAGTTAATGTGTCAATCGCTAATTGAACAGCTTCGATGATTCCCTCAGAGGTCAACGTTGCCCCAGCAACTTCATCAACATCTGCAAGATCAGTGTCTATGAACTGATCTAGATATTCCCCTTCTATAAGCTCTTTCCCATAGCCTTCAGTTTCTGTATGGTTAAGAACACTAACCTCAAGTACATTGCGCGAGTCATCCAAACGAACTTGGACAATCATCTCATGAAGTCCGTAAGCTTTCACGGTTATGATGGTTTCGCTCGCTTCTTCTACTTGTCCAATCACCATAGCTTGTCGTTCTGGAAGTTCAATACCAGCTGCTTGTGCTACAATTGCTTGCATTTTTCCATCAAACATGATCGTTGCTCCGGCAATGGCATCTCGCTCATCATAGCCTTGATTATTTGTAGAAAGCAAAGTATAAACTTCTTCTAAGGTTAAACTATTTTCTACAATATATTCTTCAATTGCTTGGAGTTGGTGGTTGAAACTTCTTCCCCCATAAGCACCAGTTAACTCAATGGTTGTCATTCCGTTTTTCACCAGAGAATCTTCTTCGTCATATAGTCCAACCTTTGATAAGAACTCAGCAAGTGTTGTAGTTTCATCTATGGTCATATCTAAAGCATTTTCTAGCAAGCCATAAATCTCATCTTGATGATTCACAACAGCACCTGGATAGGCACCCATAATACCAAGATTCATCAGCAAGGTTGAACCATCACTTGCAATTTCACCTTGAATGGTATTGTAGACTTGTGGAATATTCTCTGTACTACCTCCAATAAAGAGATCCATCGTCTGATGACCTAGACTTCCTCCGATTAGAAGAGTAGCATTGTTCATCAGATAATCACTAGAACGCTTAGATGTTCCAGATTGGGACACCATATTAAAACGGATTTGCCTAATTTCACCATTCTCATTTAAGGCACCGCTTAAATAATAGTTGTAAGCCGGTGTATAACCAGATCCTTCAAAGTACATTTCTTCGTAAAAATAGAGTTGCGGGGTTTCTTCACAAGGTTCACATTCCAAGCATTCTTCACACTCAGGACAATCAAGTTCTTCTACTTCTGGGCATTCCTGACAAGCAGTTAGAAAGGTAAGTAGAGTGAACATACATACTAATGCGGTCATTTTTTTCATTTCATCATTCTCTTTCTTTTTTTAGTTTTATGCGCTATCATTATACTACAAGGGATGGCTTTTGAACATATATAATTGAATTAAGTAAACAAAAAAAGTTTAAAAAGTTTACTTAACATGAATGTATAAGAATTAAGGAGATGATAATTTGACACTGAGTAAACGATCAACTAGGAAAATACAAGCCATTTTAGATGTTGCTTCTAAGTTATTTCAAGACCATGGTTATCACAAAATTACGATGGATGAGATTAGTAAAGAGGCCCATGTATCCAAGGCTACTTTGTATAAGTATTTTGCGAACAAACAAGCACTTTACGAACACATTTTCCAAGATAATTATTTAAAAGAATATGAACGTATTCGAAACATCATTGATAGCCAAGAATCTTTTCAAGAGAAAATCAATCAAGTCATCAAGGTACGCCTAAAAAAATATAAGGATCAGTCGATCATCCTCTACCAAAATGAGTTTTCCTTTTCAAAAGAGATGCATCAATTTATCGAAACACATTCTGCGCAGATGGAAAAAGCAAGGGCTGAACTATACAAACAAGGACGTCTAGAAGGATGTATTCGACAAGACCTTTCAGATGAACTATTGCAAATGTATTTCAAAGTAATCCAAGAAGGACTTAGAAGAACCTTTATGGAGTTCACTAGGCTAGAGGAGAAAGAACTTGCTTCCTTGATGAACATTTTATATGCGGGAATACTAGAATGTCCAAAGAAAAAAACCGAATAGACCAATCTATTCGGTTTTTCAATGGCGTGGTATTACTTATAAAATTTTTATTCCTTACCAATCAATAAACGATTAAAACACTTCGTCGATTGATAACTGTTCTTTCATTGGGAAATACATGAGTATACCAACAATCACCAATAAAATCGCTGTTGGAAGCATATATGTTCCGTTATAAATCAATGAATATAAGGCTGGTGATTGATCTTCAGGTGCAAACTCAGACCATAAAACAATCCCACTAATGAAGTGCATAAGGAATCGTAAGAAGGCTCCAAATAGTACTCCAAGACCAAAGGTATAGACGCTGTTTCCAAACAAACGTTTCACTAGGCCAGCTAGACCTACTACACCAAATGCAAAGAAGTAATCCAAAAACATTGCGGCGATGAATACCGTATAAGTAAGTCCCCATGCTGCAGGTCCAAACCCATCTAGTAACATATTTAGAATGCTAAATATGACACCACCGATGATTCCTGGTACAATACCTTGTCTCCAAGATAATACAATAATCGGTAAAAGGCTTAAACTAACTCTTCCACCAAAGGGCATGTTTGGAAACGCTGTAAAAACAACTTCCAATACAAAGGCCATAGCAACCATGATTGCTATTTCAACTAAAACTCTTGTCTTGCTCATAAAATCGCTCCTTTTTAGTAATTGTTTTTTACTGTATGGAGACCAATATGCTATCCTAAGAGTTTAAAAAAATCTTAGGATAAACACCTAAGATTAATTTGATCAAATTATCTTCTTTCTTGGCATTATCCAATAAGTAAAACGGTCGATATAAACAATATCCTCTCAGCCAGTTCTCTAGCTCCCGTGTTGATACAAAAATATTATAACATCTCAACTGAATATTGCAAGTAGTTTATAATTAAGTGTAAGCGTTTTAAAAAAACTATTGCACATTCTTCTATTCTTAGATATAATCTTTTTGTTGCATATAAAGGAGGTCATCATGAAGAAAAATCCAGTCACCTTAGAAACCTATATTGTCTTATTTGTTTTTCTTGCATTTTTCACCTTGTTTTCGGTGGAAATGGGCATCGCTAATTTCCTTAACACGATGATTAATACATCGTTTTATTTACTTGTGAATGTTGCTTTTTGGATCATGGGAGTTGCTGTTTTAACTGGGGCCATGGCCGGTGTCTTTAGCGAGTTTGGAATCATTGCCCTTGTCAATAACTTGTTCCGACCATTTGTCAAGTTTTTATACCGTTTACCAGGGGTCGCAGGAATGGGTGCTATTAGTGCTTATGTATCCGATAACCCAGCAGTGATATCGCTTTACAAAGAAAAAGAGTTTCGCAAGCAGTTTAAACCCTTTCAAATACCGGTACTCTGTAACTTAGGAACCAGTTTTGGAATGGGACTAGTTATTGCCATTGCTTTTATGACCTTACAGACACAATACCAAGGAAATTTCTTCTTGGCAACGGGGATAGGGGTCTTCGCAAGCATCATTGGTAGTGTTGTGAGTGTTCGCTTGCTGACCTATTTCGCGAAAAAGCATTTTGAAGTACCTAGTGATGAACCTTACTTAAAAGAAATGCAAGGGGATGAGTTCTTAAGAGAGACAAGAGAAGGTACCTTTGCCAACCGTATCTTAGAAAGTGCCTTAGATGGAGGAAAGAACGGGGTCGATATTGGCTTACAGATTATTCCTGGCATCTTAATTATATCAACCTTTATCATCATGATCACCAACCAAGAACCGACTTCTGGTTACTCAGGAGCGGCCTTAGAAGGGGTTGGATACCTACCAATGATTGGGCAACACTTAATGTTTTTGTTCCGTCCATTGTTCGGATTTACTGCACCTGAAGCGATTGCCTTTCCGCTCATCTCTTTAGGAAGTGCAGGAGCTGCCTTAGGGGTTGTACCTGAATTTCTTGATAAAGGTTATATCGGTATTCGTGATATCGCCGTTTTCACAGCCATAGGAACAACATGGAGTGGATACTTGTCTACCCACGTGAGTATGATGGATGCATTGAATGCGAGACCGCTCACAACCAAAGCCATTTTAGCACACACAATTGGTGGATTGGTGAGTGGGATTGTCGCCAACTATCTCTATCAAATTATTATGATGATTCTATAATAATAGCCATCTCGCTTGAGATGGCTATTTTTTTAAGTAATAATTTTATAAATCAAGGTTTGTTCTTCTACTGGTTCTTTACTGATGGTAAATGCCTCAGAAATTTGGGTTAAAATTTCTTCTGGATTTTCTAAGTTGTTGTAGACATAAGCTAGTGGTTCATCTTTTTCTACCTGATCGCCAACTTTTTTGTTTAAGACAATTCCGACATCGTAATCGATGTCATCTTCTTTTGTTTTACGTCCAGCACCTAATTTCATAGCGGACAGTCCAATTTCCAGTGCATTGATGGATGAGACATAACCAGTTTCTAGCGCACTTATCTCAATAATATCTTTTACGTTGATAAAGTCATCTAGATTTGGCAAGTCACCACCTTGTTCTTTGATGAAGTCCATTTGTTTATGATAAGCAGCTTTAGAGGATATTTGTTCTTTGACATAGTCTCTTGCTTCTTCCAAGTTTGGCTTGATGTTGGCGTTTAAAACCATGTGTGCGCCAATTTCCTGACAGAGTTCCGTTAAATCTTTGGGACCATTTCCTTGTAGCGTTTCAATGGCTTCTTTGATTTCTAGTTTGTTCCCTACTGCGTACCCTAAAGGTTGACTCATATCGGTGATAAAGGCAACGACTTTCTTACCAAAGGATTTCCCAATATTCACCATAACTCGAGAAAGTTCTTCTGCATCCTCTAGTGTTTTCATAAAGGCTCCAGCACCAATTTTGACATCAAGAACAATGACATCACTTCCACTAGCGAGTTTTTTACTCATAATGCTTGATGCAATAAGTGGGATACTTGGAACAGTCCCTGTGACATCTCTTAAAGCATAAAGGAGCTTATCCGCAGGTGTTAAATTAGCCGTTTGACCTGCCACAGCGATACCAATATCGTTTACTTGATCAATAAAGTCTTCAATTGACAAATTGATGGATAAACCGGGAATACTTTCTAATTTATCAAGGGTTCCACCTGTATGGCCTAAGCCACGACCACTAAGTTTTGCGACTTTGGCACCAGCACTAGCGACCAATGGACCTAGCACAATGGTTGTTTTATCCCCAACACCTCCAGTGGAGTGTTTGTCGACTTTAATACCATCTATGGAAGAAAGATCAATGATTTCTCCACTCTTTAAAATCGCTTCTGTAAGCAAACTGCTTTCTTGGTCGGTCATTCCCTGAAAATAAACAGCCATTAAAAAGCTACTCATTTGATAATCTGGTATTTGATCTTTGACATATTCTTCGACTAAGAAGAAAATTTCTTCTTTGCTTAGAGCATGTCCGTCACGTTTTTTCTCAATAATATCAATCATTCTCATATAGATTCCTCCTATTACTAACAACATATTATACCATATCTCTCTTTATTTTAAAGGAAATATGACAAAGAAAAACATGGATAAAATTATCCATGTTTTTGTGCAAACAAATCGAGTTGTGTTTGTATTCTCTTCTTTACTTCATCTGCCAGTTCTTGTGATGAATACTCCTTATACTCTTCATACCTAAGCAAAGGGTGAATGTGTACATAAATATTTTGCTTTTTAAAAGGCCATCCCTTAAAGGTATTAACAACATTGTACTGTGTCACAATTAAAATGTCCGCTTTTGGTTTCATGGCAAGTTTAAATGCGCCTGCTTTGAAGGGCAACATTTGGTTTGAAAAGGAACGTTTTCCTTCTGGGAAAATAGCAACTGGCAAGCCTTTTTTGTATAGTTTGATTCCTTTAATGATGGATTCTGCGGCCGCTCGATCTGCTTCTCTTGAAATGGGAACATTTCCAAGTACTTGCACCCATTTTCCTATGATAGGCGCCTTAAACAAGGCTTCTTTTGCGATAAAATCAAGTGGTAGGTCTTTAAAAATTGGCTTCAATACAATGATGTCATAGTTTTCTTGGTGGTTGGCCACCAAAATGAATGGTTTGGTCGGAATGTGTTCACGGCCACTAACAATTATTTTGATGCGCAACAGTTGTCTGGCTAAAATCAATAAAGAGTTGGCGATATGATGATTGAAGGGGTTGTCCACTTCTTTATGCTTTCTCAGTTCAGCAGACCATCTGACAAAAGTGAGGGTCATAATCATCGCTCCGATAAATCCGAGGATGATGCTTGCTAGTAAAGCTAGATAAAAAGAAACGCTTGTGAAGGCAAAGTCAAACAATCCAAAGAAATAGGAACTGACTAAGAAAAAGAGTAAGTAGGATAGACGAAATAGCCATACAATCATGCGTTCACCTTCTTATAAACTGTAAAACGTAGAACACCATCGACTTCTTCTTTGATTTTTTCGTAGTCTTCCTTTCTATAGTCCGTAAAATACGTGTCTCCTTCATAGTCTTTATCAATGTGGGTAATATATAAGTAATCTGCATATTGGATGGTCTCATCAAAGATCTGCTTTCCACCAATGATAAACAAATTTTGCTCACTTGGAAATTCTTTAATAAATGTGTGTACATTATCTATTAAGTCAGCCCCTTTTAACGATCCTAGTGTTCTTGAGGCGACAATATTGCGTCTATTGGGAAGAGCTTTACCTAGTGAGTCAAGAATGGATTCATATGTTTTTCGACCCATTAAAACCGTTTGATTGGTTGTTAGGGCTTTAAAATACTGCAAATCTTTCTTATAATGCCATGGTAATGCATTGTCTTTACCGATGACGTTGTTTTTTGAAACCGCAACAAGTAAAGCAATCATTAGACACTCACCTTGCCCTTTATAGCAGGATGAGGATGGTAGTTTTCTAAGGTGAAGTCCTCATAAACGAAGTCTTCAATCGAGGTTCTTTCCTTGTTGATGCGCATCCTTGGTAGTTCTCTTGGTTGTCTCGCTAACTGTGTATGTACTTGGTCAAGATGATTCTTATAAATATGGGCATCCCCTACGGTATGAATAAACTCACCAACTTCTAAGTTGGTTACCTGGGCAACCATCATCAGTAATAGACTATAACTTGCGATATTAAAAGGAACTCCTAAGAAGGCATCTCCACTTCGTTGGTACATCAACATAGAAAGACGACCATCATTGACATAGAAATGAAACATCATATGACATGGTGGTAAAGCCATTTTATCAATCATTAAAGGATTCCAAGCGGATACGATTAGTCTTCGAGAAGATGGGTTTTCTTTGATTTCGTTGATGACCCACTTTAGTTGATCTACAAAGTCCTCTCCTCCCCCATCAAAATGCCTCCATTGATGTCCATAGACAGGCCCAAGGTCTCCGTGTTTCAACGCGAATGCAGGATCAGACTTAATGTTCTCGATATATTCATCCATACTTTCTCCTTGGTAGTCCTCATGTTTCTGAAAGGCTTGATAGGGCCATTCGTTCCAAATACGAACCTTGTTTTTTACTAAGTATGCGATGTTGGTATCTCCTTTGATAAACCACAAAAGTTCATGGATGATGGACTTTAGATGTACTTTTTTGGTGGTTAATAATGGAAATCCATCTTGCAAATCAAAACGCATTTGGGTCCCAAAGGTTGAAATCGTTCCTGTGCTTGTCCGGTCAGACTTTTCTGAACCATTTGTTAGTATGTGTTGTAAAAAATCAAGATATTGTCGCATTGTTGTCACTCCCTTTTTGTTCTTCATTATTATATCAAAAATGATGAAAAAAAGATATGTAAGACAGAAAAAAAGTGCCGAAGCACTTTTTAACTTGTAACCTAGGATAAAAAGGATACTTTCTCAACAATAATTTCAGGATATGAGAATGTCTTTTCATCACTACATATGTGTTGTTGCTGGGCGAGTCTTGCTTTGATGGCTAGCATCTTACCCTTTTTGCAGTATTTGACTGTACTTTCGGCAATCCCTTCCCAGAGTGTACAGCGAAAAAAATCTGTATCGTATTCACTCGTTTGTGGGTTTTTAAAGGGTCTTTGTACAGCAATGGTGACATTGGCAACCTTTTTATCACCTTCGGTTACACGTAATTCCGGATCGTAAACAAGACGACCTACTAAGATAACTTGATTTAACATATGACCTCCTTTTAGGATTACTATAGCAAGAAAGACTTGCCTAGCCTATTGACCATATGTACATGTGAGTTTATAGATGCATTTAATTTTCGAAGATTCAAGCCTTTTTTAGGCCAAAGAAAAAGACCAAAGGAATGTCTTTGGCCTTTTTTTGAAAATACGTCTTTTATCGTAAACCTAGTCAAAATTGATTTCTACGTCTTGACGTTTTCCTTGTTCAACTTCGAAAAATTCTTTTTTACCCATGGCAATCATTCCCGCAACAATACTAGTTGGGAAGGTTACGATGCGTGAATTTAAGGTTGATACGTTTGCATTGTATAAACGTCTTGCGGCTTGCAGGTGCTCTTCTACGTCGTTGATGGATTGTTGCAAATTGGAAAAGACTTTTTCTGCTTTTAACTCAGGATAGGCTTCAACCGCAACTGAAATTCCAGCTTGTACTTGATCCATTTTTTGCATAAACTCTTGTTTTTCTTCAATCGAAAGATTTTTTGGCATTCCCGCGCGCCATTTTGTCACGTTTTCGAATGTCTCTGCTTCATGTTTGGCATAACCTTTTACTGTATTTACAAGTTTGGTTAAGACATCAAAGCGTTTGTTCAGTGCTACGTCAATACCAGATTCGCTCTCTTCTACTTTAACCTCTAATTGACGTAAGCTGTTCATTGTTCCAATGTACCAGAAGACCGGTACTAAAAATACAACCACTAAAACAATAATGATAATTACCCAAGGTTCCATAATGTACTACTCCTTTAAGAATATTTTTTTGTTGAGTTTCAACTCTCGTACAACTTCGTGAATGACTAGTAAATCGCGTTTGAACTCATCAATGGTAGATTGATCAATCTTACGGAAGAGTCGTAGTTCGAAGGTGTCACGAAAATTATTTATGGCAATATATAGCTTCGTACCAATAAAGGAGAAACTAATATGTCCTTTGTTGTTGCGCTCAAAATCTAATAAAGCCTGCATCAAATGTGGCGTTAATACGTAAAAGGCTGTGTGATCATTGGTGGTATAGGTTTTGTATACCTTATTGAACTCAATGCTCTCCATTTTAATCTTTCCGTATTTTCTTCTTGAGGTAGGTCTTGTATTTTCAGCTACTTGTAAAGCGCCATCAAAGCGTTTGTTAAAGTCGAAAATGAAGACTCTCCCGAGAAAGTAGGTCACCCATTCCGTTCGGGTACCATTCTTGGTATGTCTTACATGCTTTTCTTCCAACTTTACGTCACTTGATACAAAAGATACACCATCCATGGATCCACTGATGTAGTCTTCCGAATGGAAACGATCTGGTCGTTTTAGAAATTCTGTATCCATCACGTCCGCTTTGCTTAAACCAGAGTCAATATGAAGCTGGCCTTGCTCAATACTTTCCTCAACCAAGTCCGATAAGACATCTCGTTTGAAGGATTTACTTAAGGCACTCATTTTGCTCATGGCATAAATGATGAATCCAATTCCTGGTAAAATAGCAATCAGACCAAAAGGTCCTTGGTCTGCCAGTAAAACAAATACAATAACCCCAACTACGAGCAGTCCTCCACCGATGAGGGCGAATTTTTCGAGTTTTGCTTTTGCTTGTTGGTATTTTGTTAGTTTTTTAGTCATTTACATCACCCTTATTAATTATACGTTATAAATAGGAAAAAATAAAGGTCAAATTTCTACTGGGAGAAGTCGATGACTGCTTGAATGGCTTTTTGCCATCTGCGATACCTTTGTGTTCGTTCTTCTTCGTCCATGGTCGGTGTAAATGTTTGGTCTTTCTCTACAAGATTTTTCAGCGTAGCAACATCTTTAAAGAACCCACTTTTTAGGCCACTAATATAGGCAGCACCTAGGGCAGTTGATTCCAACATTTTTGGTCGGATAACTGGTGTATTTAAGATATTTGCTTGAAAGTTCATGAGTAGATTGTTCTCAGAAGCTCCTCCATCGACTTTTAAGACTTTCACGTCGATGCCAGATTCTTCGCACATCACATCAATGATATCTCTGGATTGAAAGGCCAATGCTTCTAATGTTGCTCTTGTGATATGTGCTTGTTTTGTTGAACGTTTGAGACCGAACATAGCGCCTTGCACAGATGCATTCCAATAAGGAGTACCAAGACCAACAAAGGATGGTACAACAATGACTCCTTCGGATGAATCTACTTGTGTGGCTAAGGCTTCACTCATCGATGCTTTTTCAAAGAACTTAAGTTCATCACGCAACCATTGGATGGCTGAACCAGCAACGAAGACACTACCTTCTAAGGCATAGGTTGTTTGTCCATCCATTTGATAAGCGATGGTGGTTAGTAGGCCTTGTTTACTTTGTTTCGGTGTTTGCCCTGTATTCATCAGCATAAAACAACCGGTTCCATAGGTGTTTTTTACCATTCCCTTGTCTAAGCATAGTTGGCCAAAGAGTGCGGCTTGCTGATCTCCAAGGATTCCTGTTACGGGTACTTCATGTCCAAAGAATACGTGTTTGGCTGTATGTCCAAACTCTGCGTTTGAATCCACCACTTCTGGTAAGACGGATTTGTCAATACCAAACAAGTCTAAGAGTTCTTGATCCCATTTTTGCTCATAGATATTGTAAAGCATAGTTCTTGAAGCGTTGGTGGCATCCGTTTTATGTACGACACCTCCACTTAGCTTATAAAGCAACCAAGTATCAATGGTCCCAAACATCAAATCTCCCTTACGCATAAGGTCTTTGGCTCCTTTGACGTTTTCTAAGGCCCAAACAATTTTACTTGCAGAGAAATAAGAGTCCAGTACTAAGCCTGTTTTTTCACGAATTAGGTCACTTTGTTCTTTAAAACGATCACAAATCTCTTGTGATTGCTTGGATTGCCAAACAATGGCATTGTGAATAACTTTTCCCGTCTTACGATTCCAAAGCACCGTGGTTTCTCGTTGGTTGGTGATGCCGATGCTTTTTATTTCTTGTGGCATGATTTCACGTTCCAATAAAGCTTGTGCTAGCGTCGTTAATACTGAGTTCCATATAAGGTATGGATCTTGTTCAACGTAATGCTCGTGTGGATAGAGTACGGGTACTTCTTTTTGTGCTTGTGATACAACGTTTCCTTTTTTATTGAAGACGATTGCTCTAGTTGAAGATGTTCCTTGATCAATACTAATTATATATGTTGCCATGTCCTCACCCTTTTTCTTCATTTTTTTTATCATATCATATGTATTCTGAACTTTCAATTAAGTCTTGTGAAAACGTTGACAGGATAGGATAAGTTTGTGCTATAATTGTTTTATAGGGGGAATTTATATGAGAAAAGAGTTTAAGTTACTAGATCCATATGAGAATGAGCTTTACACGTATCTTTGGACCGTCGAAGATCCAAAGGGTGTTGTGCAAATTATTCATGGTATGAGTGAGCATGTAGGAAGGTACGATCACTTTGCACAGTACTTAAATAGTTTGGGATTGATTGTGATTGGAAACGATCACTTAGGACACGGGCGTACATCCACCGATTTATCCTGTGTACATTTTGATGACAATGGTGGGTTTCATAAGGTCTATGAAGGTGTAAAAACGGTTCGTGACTATATTGATGTTAAGTATCCGGATTTACCAGTGATTATGTTTGCCCATTCAATGGGGTCCTTTATTGGACGATATGCTATTTTGTATGATCATGAACGTTACAATCAAGCAATTTTTTCTGGAACTGGTTGGTTTTCTACCTCATCCATTTATTTGGGAATTTTTGTTGCGAATTTGATCACTCTATTTAAAGGAAAGCGTCACGTTAGTCCGTTCTTTAACCAAAAGTTAATGAGTGGAGCCCAAAACTCCATGATTCGACGTGGACTCATCAACCGTCCGATTGAATGGTTAACCAATGACAAAGATATTCAAAAGGAATTTGAAGAAAGCCCTCTATGTGGACAACCATTTACGATTACTGCACAAAAGGATTTACTTCAGTTTATGCTAGATATACAAGATAAAAAGAAAATTAGAGCAAGTGCTTCTTCTACGCCACTCTTCTTTATTAGTGGTGAACAAGATGGTCTTGGAAAATATGGACAGTCCATCCGTAAGTTGTCGAAGTTATACAATCATTGCGGTTACTCAAACGTGAAGTTCAAAGTTGTCGACAATTGTCGTCATGAAATCATAAATGAACTTCGCAAGAAGGATATCTTTGAAGACTTAGGAGATTGGATATTGCGTTACTTATAAAAAAAAATGACTTGTTGAAAGTCATTTTTTCTTTGGATAGACAATTACCTTTGTATAAGCGTCTTCTTCTTGAAAAACCCTTAGTTTTTCTTCTATATCGTTTACGGTAATTGAATCAATGATGTTGACAAATTGGAAAATATCTTGATCAAAGAAGCGATATTTGGTGAACTGATTGGCAATATACTCCAAATGATTGAGTGATTGGACAAAGTTTCCTGTCAGTTGCCTTTTCATACGGTTCATAGACTCTTCCTTGATGGTCTTTTGAGCGATTGACTGTGCATAATCTTTTAAGATTGTCGCTAAGTTCTCTGGAGCGGATGTTTCACTACCAATAATGATGTTGGCATAGGTGCTTTGCACGGTTGTATCGTATCCATAAGAGTCATTGATGATGTTCTTATCTAGTAAATCCTGATAGAAATCTGAACTTTGTGAGAAAAACTCTTGTAAAATCATGGTATAGATGAGTTCATCTTTTAGAATGTTATCACTTGGCGGACATTTTATCCCTAAAAGCATATCGGGCATCAAAATATCCATGGTTAAGCTGCTTTCTTTTTTATGGACAAAGGCAGGTTCTTCTATTCTTGGTTGATAAGCGAAGGAATCCCTTTCAAAGTTTAGGTGATTTAAGGTATCATCAATCTTATTCTTCATGGCCTCTAAGTCAAACTGGCCTATTACAAACAACATCATTTGTGATGGATGATAATAGGCAGTGTGGACTTGCTTTAATAAGTCAGGGGTAATTTGTGAGATGGATTCTACGGTCCCAAGGATATCATGCTTTACCGGATGTACATGGTAAAGATTCTTTAAGGTTTCTAAATACATCTTTGTGTGATGCGAGTCTTGGTACATCATGATTTCTTCTGAAATAATGGGAATTTCTTTTTGAATCCCCTCTTCTGTAAAGGCAGGTTCTAAAACGAACCTTAAGAGTCGCTCTGTGTTTCTTAGGACATGGTTGGTGGACGAAAATAAATAGGTCGTTCCATGGTTAGATGTAAAAGCATTGACACTGGCTTGATCCATGGCAAAGGCTTCTGAAACATCTTGTTCGCCTTGTTCAAAGAGTTTGTGTTCTAAGAAGTGTGCGACCCCTTGTGGAATCTCTTGGATTATTCCGTCTTTAGTTTTCATGTACTCACTAGTAGACCCAAAATTGGTTGATAAGGTTGCGTATGTCTTATGATAAGCCGTTTTCGGCATTAAATATACACTTAACCCACTTGGGTGTTGGTAATGGTAATATTCTTCTTTGATGGATGGTAATTGTATTTTATGCATTTGCTTCACCTGTCAGTGCAAAGATGGTTGATATATGCAGTTTCTTTGCGATTTCTGCCATATCTTCTTTGCTGATCGTATTTAGTTCTTCTAAACGGTCCTCTAAGGAGAAAGACAAGCCAAAGATGGATTGCAAGGTTTTTTGTGAGGTCATTCTAGCTTGTGAATCTTGACTTTGAATCAAGGCGTTTTTCAGTTGATTTTTACTTTGGGTAAAAATCGCTTCACTTAACTTTCCTTCCTGCAAATCCTTTAGGATATCTTCAATAGCTTTTATAACAAGCTCCTTATTTTTCCCATCAATCCCAGTTTGGATAACCATTAAGCCAAGGTAAGGGTTATAGGAAGATGAAATGTAGTAAGCCATGTTGCGTTTTTCCCGTATTTCCTTAAACAAAATCGACTCAGAATGTCCACCCAATATGACGTTAAAGAATCTTGCTTTGAAATAGTCTTCTTCATTAAAATACACGGGGAAATCCAAGCCAAGTACAAGGTTTGTTTGCTTTATGGTTTGCGTTTCCACCACTCGTTTTCTGTTCAGATCAACCTTATGGGTAAGTGTATACTCGAAGGTTTGATCTGTCTTCTTTGCTTGTTTAAAGCGTTCATTGATGATGCGTTTGACTCTATCTTCGTCGACTTGTCCATGAACAGTGCAGACAATTTGATCCGTATACAAGGATTGGTATGCCTTTTTGATATCTTCATAGGTCAGGTTTTTTACGTCTTCTACGTCACCAAGACCATCCATGTAATAGAATGGATCATCATACATATGCTTCAACATAGCATGGACTGCATAATGGCTTTTATCGGCATAGATACTTGCGAAATATTCTTCCAATATACGTTTTTCTTGTAAAAAGAGTTTTTCACTAAGTTTTGGTCGTTTGATTAAGGACTCTAATAGGTCAATGGCATCAATAAACATGTCATTTTCTTCTAAGGTATAGTCAGAATGAATAAAATCCACGGTAAAAGACAACATTTGTACGCGTCCTATTTTTGAAGGTAGGGCGGATAAACGCATGTTGTAACGTTCGTGTAAATGGTTTAACAAAGACGCCTTAGAGGGATAATCTTCACTTTCTTGTTTCAGCATGTTGATCAAAACAGCACGAGCAGCCATTTCCTTTTTTGATGGTTGACTTAAAAAGGACAATTGTACGCGTACGGTCTTAAATTTATTTGTTTGTTCAATGTGTATTTGAATCTTGCTCATGTCATCACCTTTTAAAAAAAGTGCAGATGCACTTTTTTCTTATTTGTTTGCTAATTCTAATGCAATGTCCATCATTTTGGTAAATGCATTTTGTCTTTCTTCTGGTGTGGTTGCTTCACTTGTGACAAGTGAATCACTCACGGTTAATAGACAAGCGGCTTTTTTACCAGTTACTTTTGCGTTATGAAAGAGCGCAAACGATTCCATTTCTACTGCTAAAGCGCCATACTTATCGCGGATTTCTTCATACTCCTTAAAGTTCTCACGATAAAATACATCGCTTGAATGGATGGTTCCTTCGGTGATCGGAATATGTAGTTCTTTCGCGTTTTGACGAAGTTTGTCATTCAACTCTTTACTTGGATACGCGTACTCATCACTTGTTCCATTTTGTGTCTTGGCATAAGAAGACTCGCTCCAAGCTTTGTCAACAAGTAAGACATCATACAAGTTGAGTTTTTCTGAGTAAGCGCCACATGAACCGATGCGGACAATTTCTTCAACGTCAAATTCTGTATAGAGTTCATAGGAATAGATACCAATACTTGGCATTCCCATTCCACTTCCCATAACAGAAATTGTGTTTCCTTTATAAGTACCTGTGTATCCAAACATGTTACGTACGGTATTAAATCTTGTCACATTTTCTAAGAATGTGTCGGCGATCATTTTTGCACGTAATGGATCTCCAGGCATTAATACGGTTTTGGCAATGTCACCTTTTTTTGCTTCAATATGTGGGGTAGACATAGTATTCCTCCTTTAGTTTAATAATCAGTATCTGCGGTTTGACCTTGCATCAATTTGACACCACTAGAAGTTCCAATTCTGGTCGCTCCAGCTTCCACCATACGGGCAACATCTTCTGCTGAACGAACGCCACCACTAGCTTTTACTTCTTTGTCTTTGGCAACAGCTTTCATAATCTTCACTGCTTCTATGGTTGCTCCGTCTGTTCCGAATCCTGTAGATGTTTTCACAAAATCAGCACCTGCATTGATGGCAGCTTGGCTAGCTTGTTCAATTTCCTCATTGGTCAAATAACAAGTTTCCAAAATAACCTTTAAAGTGTTGTTTTGGCAAGCATCTTTGACGGCTTTGATTTCTGCTTCAACATACGCAAAGTCATGTTCTTTGACTTTCCCAATGTTTAAGACCATATCAATTTCATCGGCACCTTTCTTAAGTGCGTCTTTTGTTTCAAATACTTTTGTTTCGGTCGTGTTCGCTCCTAGAGGGAAGCCAATGACCGTACAAACAAGTACATCTGATGCTTTCAATGCTTCATAAGCATATTCCACCCAAGATGGGTTCACACAGACACTTTTAAAATCGTATTCTTTTGCCTCTTCTAATAAGACATCAATGTCTTTTTTAGTTCCGAAGGCTTTTAAATACGTGTGATCAATCATTTTATTTAAGTTCATATAATCCAATCCTTTCAAATAGTTTTAAATAAGTTTTTATCAATACGCCGACACTTAAGGAAAATATTAGGGTTCCAATACTGACCATTCCAAAGCCAATACCTGCGATAAATCCTAAAATTATAGCCAAGGTTACTGCGCTTAGTTCCATTATAACACGAATTTTCGTCATTTTGTTGGAGTTTGATAATTTCATTATTAGAAGCATGAGTTCATCAAAGACTCCCGCTGGGAAGGTCGATATAATGAGCAAAGCTCCACCTAGTGGTAATGCCAGTAAGCCAACAAGATAGAGTAAACTTCTATTTAGTAAGCCAGAAACGCTAAAGCTGGCAAAAATAACTTCGTTGAATAAATCAATCAGTCCCCCTACTAAGATAATTGGGACGGCCATAAAGAAATAGTGTGGTTCTTTTTTTACAAAAACAATAAACAAGGTCACGGTCGCTGCGACCAAAATAGTGGCTGTTCCTACCGTAATATTTAAGAGTTTATGCAAGCTATAATGTAGGGTATCCCAGGAACTTAAGCCAATGTTGCTGCGCAAGATCATGACAACACTAAAGGCGATAAACACCGATCCTAGTAAATAAAAAATCGTGTATCTTAGATTCGTTTTCACTAAGTTGGGATTTGCTTCAATGTAGGCAATTAGTTTGTTAAAGAGTGCAATGAAAGGTCCAACGGTCATCGCAATGACAATGGATCCTAAATGCACTTGTCCTAGTCCTATTCCAGCAATCAGTCCGAGGACAATCGCAAGCAATAAGGCAAAGACTTCATTGGAAATTCTAATAAGCGCCATTTTTTTGGTTTTAAAAATATCCATAAACATCAACATCATCTCATCAAAGACAAAGGCTGGATACTTTGAGTGGATAATGAAGGCAATCCCTAGTGGAATGGTTAAGGTTCCTAGTAGGAAAAATAGTCCCTTTATATACCAAGTACTTGGCATGTAATCACCAAGTAAGACCAAATCCGAAAAGTCAATGGATAGGGCGATGATGAATAAGGGAACCAACATGAAAAGATAGCGAATCTTTCTGCGGTATAAAATGACGAGTAACATGACCGTCAAGTTCACCATGAAAGATGCATTTCCAAGCGTGACTTCCAAGCCAAAACGGTTTTCGAGTAAGGCACGTAAACTGTAGGTTACTGTATCCCAAGGTCCTGCACCGATGCTGGAACGTATGGCAAAGTTGACTCCTAGACCTAAAATCAAGAATCCTACTAAATAATACATATCTTGCTTGATAGAGAAGATTTTCTTTTGGTTGTAAAATATTTGTAGTAAGATGACCAAAACAACTAAGGATAAGCCGATGATCATAAAGATATTTTGGAATGTAAATGGGGGTTTAAATAGGGAGTAAAGGTCGCTACTTATTGCTTGCATAAGGTCAAAAACTTGCTGGTGAAATACAGCAAGTAGACTAATAAAAATTAAGGCTAAGGCAAGTCCAATAAGCGTTTTTGATTGTTTCATCTGCAACTCCTTTATGGAAAACATATGCCCTAAGGTAATGACTTAGGGCACGTTTGTTTGTTATAGGGATTCTACGACACGTTCACAGCGATCGCAAATCTCATCATTGTTTACTTGATCTACTACTTGCCAACAACGGGCACAAGTATGTCCATTACGTTTTTCTACATCAATGCTTAGACCTTCAAAACGGTAATGACCCTCTCCTGCTGCAATCACGCATTCGGATACAATGAAGAGTTGTGCTAAGTCATGGTTTATGGATGCAAGTACTTCCTTTGTTTGTTCACTTGGGTATAAGGTTAATTTTGCGTTTAAACTTTTTCCAATTACTTTTTCGTTTCTTGCTTCTTCCAAGGCTTTTAGTACATTGTTTCTTATGTCCATAAAGGCTTGGTATTTTTCTTTTAATCCATCGACTTGGTGTTTTTCTACCTTCGGCATGTTTTCTAGATAGATGTGTTCTTCAGTGCGTTCATTCATCGTCGCATACGCTTCATAACTTGTGTGCGGTAAAATTGGCGCGAGGAGTTTTAACAATGTTAACGTCATATCATAGAGGACCGTCTGAATACTACGGCGGTTATTTGCATCTTGTTTGTCAATGTATAGTACGTCTTTTGTCCAATCCAAATAGAAGGCGGATACGTCTCTTGTGACGAAGTTGGTGATGTCACGGTAAACTGCATCAAAACGGAAATGTTCGTAGTGGTTTAAGACTTGTTCGGTTAACTCTTCTAATTTGATGGTCATGTATTGATCGACTTCTTGCATATCTTCAAAGTCTACACGGTCATTTGAAGGCATGAAATCGTTGATGTTCCCTAACATAAAGCGAATGGTGTTACGGATTTTACGGTAGGATTCACTGACTTGTTTCATCATTGAATCACTGATGCGGACATCGCTTTGGTAATCAACACTAGCAACCCATAAACGTAAGATATCTGCCCCCATTTGTTTCATGATTTTTAGAGGGTCGACCACATTACCTAGTGATTTGGACATTTTGCGTCCATCTCCGTCTAGGACAAATCCGTGTGTTAAACAGGTTTTATAAGGACTTTTCCCAGTTGCGGCAACACCTGTTGATAGACTTGAGTTAAACCATCCGCGGTATTGGTCGCTTCCTTCTAGGTATAAATCACTTGGGTATGGTAAGTCAAAATTCTTCATTCCGCCGTGATGGGATGTTCCAGAATCAAACCAAACATCTAAAATATCGGTTTCTTTGGTAAACTCTCCATTTGGGCTATGAGAACTGGTATATCCTTCTGGCAATAGTTCTTTGGCACTTTTGGTGAACCAAGCATTTGATCCTTCTTGTTCAAAGATGTCTGCGACATGGTTGATGACGTCCTTATCTAGGATTTCCGTACCATCTTCATGGTAGAAAACAGGAATTGGCACACCCCAAGTACGTTGACGAGAAATACACCATGCTTCGCGGTCTTTCACCATGTTCACCATGCGTGTTTCTCCCCATTTTGGTACCCAATTGATGTCTTCTATTTCTTTGATCATATCTGCTTTTAGGGAATCAATCGATGCGAACCACTGTGGGGTTGCACGGAAAATTACTGGTTTTTTTGTACGCCAATCGTGTGGGTATGAGTGGGTAAACCATAGTAATTTTTTCAAGTGTTTGGATGCATCCAAATCTTTGGCGACATTTTTCGAACAATCATCAATAAACTGTCCTTCGTAAGGTCCACTTTCCTTGGTCATATATCCTTTTTCATCCACTGGACATAGGATATCTAAACCATATTTTTGCCCAATCATAAAGTCATCTTCACCATGTCCTGGAGCGATATGAACTAATCCAGTTCCACCTTCAGTTGAAACGTGATGTCCTAAAATAACCGGACTAACACGGTCGTATAATGGATGTTTGTAAGTCATTCCTTCTAGTTCGACTCCTTTAACATCTTTGATGCTTTCAACACTGTCCCATTCTAGGACTCTAGTTAACTCATCAATTAGTTCTGTTGCGACTAAGTATACTTCTTTTTCATTTACACGAATGAAGGAATAAAGTATGCCATCTCCAACCGCAGTTGCTAAGTTGGCAGGAATGGTCCATCCAGTAGTTGTCCAAATTAAGAATTGGAAGTCCTCATCAAAAAGCCCATTTTTCTCAACCGCATCAAACCCAATATAGAGAGATGCTGATTTTTTATCATGGTATTCAATTTCTGCTTCTGCTAGGGCAGTTTCGCTTGATGGAGACCAAAATACAGGTTTTAACCCTTTGAAGATTAACCCTTTTTCAACCATTTCTGCGAAGACACGGATTTGCGAAGCTTCGTATTTTTTATCCATTGTTACATAAGGATTGTCCCACTCCCCTAAGATTCCTAAGCGTTTGAACTGTTCTCTTTGTGTACTTACTTGTTCGTATGCATATTCTTCACAAAGTTTACGAAAATCTACTTTATCCATAAGGTTGCGGTTGATTTTCTTGGTTTTTACAAGGGCACTTTCAATTGGTAACCCGTGGGTATCCCAACCCGGTACATAGCGTGTATAAAGACCTTTCATGGATTGGAAACGCACAACAAAATCTTTTAAAACTTTGTTTAAAGCATGCCCAATATGGATGTTCCCATTGGCGTAAGGAGGTCCATCATGTAGGACATATTCCTTGTTTCCTAAGTTTTTATTTAAACGTTTTTGGTACAAGTCTAGCTTGTCCCATTCTTCTTGCATAAGAGGTTCATTTTTCCCTAAATTTCCACGCATAGGGAAGTCAGTTTTTGGCATTAATAATGTGTTTTTAAACTCTTTGCTCATCGAATCACTCCTTTAAATTGTATAAAAAAACGTCCTTAAAAAAGGACGAAATAATCGCGGTACCACCTTAGTTCTAGTAACATACTAGCGCTTAAATCTATAACGCAGATAGGCGGAGACACTTACTAAGTTCAGTGCTCATCTCATAGGTGATAAATCTTCAGGCATTTTTTCCAAGTTTTCAGCTACCCTTGGTCTCTTTAAAAAAATGGGGGTGAAGATCCTTGTCCTAGTCATTGATTTTCTCACATATTATAACAAAAAAACCAAATTATTCAACTCTTTTATTGGTATTTTTTGATATTTACAACAATTTTACCCTTTTTTGATCGCTTAGTCGTATCGTCAATTAAGATACGTCCATAATGTCGAATGGATACGATATCATCTTCTTGAACCTTACTAGTAAACTTTGTTATTACTTTATGGTTGATTTTGACCTGCCCATTTACAATAGCGCTCTTTGCTTGCTCGCGGGATGTTTTACTTAATTTTGCCACCAGCAAATCAAGACGCAAGGATTCTAATATATAGGTCAAATCTTCATAGCTTTGCTCATGAACATAATCCTCTAAGTTTACTTCTTCAACCAAAACGGGCACTTGATCAATCTTTGTCAGTGAGACTTTTAGAAAGTTGCTTAGTTCCTTTGCGATGATAAATGCATCTTGTTCAATCAATAAATCACCAATACGGTCGCGTTCAATCCCTAGGGCAAGTAAGTTACCCAAGAGTTTTTGATGGGTCAGAGTAATGGCTTCTTTTGGATATCGTATTTTCATTGCTTGAACAAGGTCCGTTTTAGCGCCATATAAAGAAGCGCGCACACGTTCAGGATTTTGGTAACCTCCCACAAACTCAATATCTTCAGTGTGTCCAAGGAGAAACCTTTGGTCTTCTTTGGTAAGGAAGGGGGTGGTGACCATTTGCTTATTTTTCACCATATGAAGCAAACTTTTTTCTTTGTTGGTCATGATCCTAGTGCGATACGTGTGACCATTTCACTAAAACTTGAGAGTCCAAATTGATAGATTAAAAATCCTAATATAGGGGTTAGATCAATCATCCCAATGACTAAGATTCCACGAAAAATACGCATGTAGGGATTGGCTAGGGTTGCGATATAGTAATAGAATTTGCTTTGATGCAAACTCGGAACCCATGACAACAATACATACGCAATCAACACGTAATAATATGCGGTTAATAAAAATTCAATACTTCTGAGAAAATATAGTAAATACAGATCCATAACTACTCCTTATATTCGTTCACAAATTTGCGCAGTGATCCATCCTTATAGTCTTGTTTTGTGGCGAACAAAAAGATGTCTTTTTTGATTGATTCAATCTCTCCATCTATTGCATACGTAACTCCACTTAAAAAGGTGATAATTTTGTTGGCTTCAATCGCGCTAAAATCTTCAAAATTGATGATCAGCGGACGGCCTTTTAACAATTGGTTGGCAAGTTTATACACATCGACATTTTTGTCCATTAAAATAAACTTAACTTTGTCAATCGCTTGCTTATTTTTTCTTCTAAAAATCACTGTGCCACCTCTTTCTTAAATAATACACTACCCAATCGTAAAAAGGTAGCATTATGCTTAATTGCCAGCTTATAATCATTGCTCATTCCAATGGATAGTTCTTTTAAGTCTAGCCCGAGTTGCTCTTTTACAATGACTTGTAAATCGTTGAGTATTTGAAACTCTTTTGCGATGAGGTCTTCATCATCCGTATGTTTGGCCATTCCCATAAAACCAATTAAGTTTATATTGGGTAGATGACTTATCTTTTTGATAAAGGGAATCACCTCTTCAGGCGATAATCCGTGTTTGGATTCCTCATCACTTATATTAACTTGCAAAAAACATTTTAGGGGACTGGTTCTTCTTTTGTCAATTTCTTCAGCAAGGGACAAATGGTCTAAGGAATGCAAGTAGTCGATTTTGTCGATGCATTTCTTGACTTTTTTTCGTTGCAAAGTCCCAATAAAGTGCCAAGTAATTGGCAAATCACTTAGTGCCTCATATTTTTCTAAAAAGTTTTGAACCCTGTTTTCACCAAAGTGATCCAAACCTAATGTATAGACTTCACGCATCTCTTGGTCGGTGAAATATTTGGTTGCGGCAACAATTGTTCCTTCAAAATTTGTCAGTTCTTCTTTGATTTCTTTGATATAATATGTCATTTGTTTTTCTTACTCCTATTATGATGGAAGGTATACATACTAGTCGATACTAAGGCAGCAAAAGCAAGCAGAATGGTTACTGCATCGTTTTGCCGATTATTGATAAAAAACCCTAGGATGATGAGAACCATCACAGCTGCGTAGGCTAAATGATAATATTTCATACGTCACTTCCTTCTATGAAAAAAGCGCAGATGCGCTTATTTAAATCTTGATTTCAACCAAGAAGGGATGGAAGTTTTACTTTCTTCTTCCTCTTCCTCATTGTCTTTTTTATGTTTCTTGCGTTTTGATTTTTTACTTGGTTCTTCGTCCTCATCTTCTTCATAAATCTCATGAGGTTCGGTTCCAAGATCAGACAAGGAAACAGCTTTTGATTCATCAAACCCTGCGGCGATGACCGTTACAATCACTTCATCTTTGATGTCTTGATTGATGGTTGTACCATAGATGATGTTGATTTCGGTTGCGCTAGCATTTTGAATCGCTTCTACCGCTTCATTGACTTCCCATAAACCAATATCTACCCCACTAGATATATTGACAATGGCATCTGTTGCACCATCAATATTGGCATCTAAGAGTGGACTGTGAATTGCTTTTTTTGTGGCTTCGATTGCGCGGTCTTCACCACTCGCAATTCCGATTCCCATTAAGGCAGTACCCTTATCTTTCATGACGGTTTTGACATCCGCAAAATCGACATTGATTAAACCAGGTACGGTAATAATTTCCGCTATACCTTGTACCCCTTGACGAAGCACATTGTCTGCTTCTCTAAAGGCTTCCAGCATAGATGTAGAACGATCTACGACATAAAGTAAACGATCATTTGGTACAACAATCAAAGTATCTACATACGGTTTTAAGGCATCCAACCCTTCTAATGCGGTCGCAACTCTTCTACGGCCTTCAAAAGAAAATGGTTTTGTGACAATACCGATTGTTAAACATCCCAATTCCCTAGCGATTCTAGCAATGACTGGTGCAGCACCGGTTCCGGTTCCTCCACCCATACCTGCTGTGATAAAGACCATGTCCGTATCACTCAGTAATTCACGCATTTCATCTTCGCTTTCGATCGCAGCGCGTCTACCTATATCAGGATCAGCACCGGCACCAAGACCTCTAGTGAGCATTTTCCCAATTTGCAGTCTGGTGTCTGCTTTCGATAGTCTTAATACTTGGGCATCTGTATTAATGGCGACAAACTCTACACCTTGAACCTCATTCTCAATCATTCGGTTCACAGCGTTTCCGCCTCCGCCTCCAACACCGATTACTTTAATTGTAGGCTTTTGATTAAAATTATCCATTGATTCAAACATATAATGACCTCCAATTAACTAGTTAATTCATTATAACATTAATGCATCGCAAAATAAACACGAATTTTCGAAAAAAGCACTTAGTTATAGTATTTCTCTAAAAATGTCTTTTTAAATTCTGTAAAGCTATTTTCCTTAATCGCAGTTCGAATATCGTTCATGAGTGTTTTTAGGAAATATAGATTGTGGTAACTAACAAGACGTGGTCCTAAGTATTCCTCCGCCTTAAACAGATGTCTTAAGTAGGCCTTTGTATAGTTTTTACAGACCTTACAATCACAAGCTGGATCAAGTGGTGTCATGTCTTCTTCAAAGCGTTTGTTCTTAATCGGAACACGTCCAAGTGACGTCATCGCACTTCCATGTCTTGCTAGTCTTGTTGGATTGACACAGTCAAACATATCAACACCTCGTGAAACGGCTTCTAATATGTCATCCGGTGTTCCAACACCCATTAAGTACCTTGGTTTATCTTCTGGTAAAACGCCTTCTAAATCACGTAAAACCTGATACATATCCTCTTTGGATTCTCCAACACTTAAGCCACCAATGGCGTATCCAGGAAACCCAATCTTCATCGTTTCTTCTGCAGAATGCAGGCGTAAATCCTTGTAAGGACCACCTTGCACAATACCAAATAAGGCTTGACTTTCTGGATTCTGATGGGCCAGTTTTCCTCTTTTCGCCCAGCGCAATGTACGCTCTACACTATCTTTCATATATTGATAATCTGCATGGAAGGGTGGACATTCATCAAAACTCATGATGATGTCTGCCCCAAGATTGTTTTGAATTCGGATAGAATCTTCTGGTCCCATAAAGAGCTTTTCTCCGCTCTTATGATGACGAAATTCTACACCAGATTCGGTGATTTTACGAATCTTGCTTAGGGAAAAGACTTGAAAACCACCACTATCTGTTAAGAGTGCATGGTCCCAGTTCATAAATCCTCGAATACCACCATGTTTTTTCACAATGTCGTCTCCGGGTTGTAACCAAAGATGATAGGTGTTACCTAAGATTAACCCATCACTTGCATCTTCAATTTCGTCTTTGTCTAAGGTTTTTACGGTTGCTTTAGTACCAACCGGCATAAAAATCGGTGTTTCAAAGGTCCCGTGTGGGGTTTCTAAGACACCAATTCTTGCACTTGTTTCTTGATCTGTTTTTTCTACTTTATATTTTATCGCCATATTCTCACCTATATCTATTATAGTGTAAGTTAGAAACCTTGTCCATTAGAAGGAGTTTCTTTTTGTAAGGCATTGGAAATCATCAGTTTGATTCGGTTTAGTTGATTGATTTCGGTTGCGCTTGTATCGTAATCAATGGTGACGATGTTTGCGGAAGGATAGGCTTTTTTCAATTTCTTAATCATTCCTTTACCAGCGATATGGTTGGGTAAGCAACCAAATGGCTGGGTACAAACTATGTTGGGTGCACCAATTTGTATAAGTTCGATCATTTCTGCGGTTAATAACCATCCTTCTCCTACGTGGGTCCCATAATCAATAAAACCTTTTGCTAAAGACTTGATTTCTCTGAAGGTTTTTGGAACACGGTATCTTGACTTACGCAAGATGTTTCGAACCTTATTGCGACGGTGTTCAATTGCGTGGTTGAGCAAGTAAAATAGGAAGGCTTCTTTTTTACGTCCTCCATATTTCTTACTATCGTGGATGGTTGAATCAAAGGAATACATAAAGAAGTCTAAGATATTGGGTGTTAAGACTTCACATCCCTCATCTCTTAATACTTGTTCTAGATTGTTGTTTCCTAAGGGAGAATATTTTACGTATATTTCTCCGACAATACCAACCACAGGTTTGTCTCGTTTCCTTATCGGGATTGCCTCAAAGGCTTGTACTGCTTTTTTTATGTGTTTGTCTGGTTGGAAAAATACGCGAAGGTTGTTGTAGTAAAAATATTGGTTGAGTTCATCTGCTACTTGGTGGTAGACCTTCATTGTTTGACCTTGCTCTTTTTCATAGGGAAGGGTTTCATTGACAAGCTGCATCAACAAATCACCAAACATCAAGGCGTTGATGAGTTTGAAGAGGAGTTTTGTCGTCACTTGAAACCCTGGGTTTTTTTCTAAGCCATTGGCATTGACACTGATGATCGGAATGAATGGATAACCTGCTTTTTTAAAGGCTTTTCGGATGAGGTTAACGTAGTTGCTCGCGCGACATCCTCCTCCTGTTTGTGTGATGATGACGGCAACTTTATGGGGATCATAATTTGCTTCTTTAATGGCATTGATGAACTGTCCAATCACCAACATAGCGGGTACACAAATATCATTATGGGTATACTTCATCCCTTCATGAATTAAGTCAAAAGATGTATTTTTTAAAACTTCTGCTTTGTAGCCTTCTGTTTGTAAGACATGGGTAAAAAACTCAAAATGATAAGGAGCCATTGAGGGAATTAAAATGGTGTATTCCTCTTTCATTTCCTCGGTAAATAAGACGCGATCATCTTCATACATTAACTTTGCCATTAGGACCACCTCATGGTTGATAGTAAGCTGCGCATACGAATATTTACTGCGCCTAGATTGCTTACTTCATCAATTTTGATTTGGGTATAGAGTTTGTCTTGATCTTCGATGATATCCTTAACCTCATCAGCGGTAATGGCATCGAGTCCACAACCAAAAGAAACCAGTTGAATGAGGTTCGCGTTGTCTTGGTTTGTCATATACTTGGCCGCATCATAAAGCCTTGTATGATAGGTCCATTGGTTTAATACTTGGACCCTTTTTTGATTGGCTAGTTGGTTTACACTATCTTCACTAATCACAACCGTATCTAAACTCTGTAACAGTTTGGGTATACCATGATTTACTTCAGGGTCAATATGGTAAGGACGCCCTGCGACTAAAATTAGTGGCTTCTTATGTTCTTTAGCAAATCTTATGGCGCGCATACCTTCTTGTAAGACTTTTTCTTTGTAGTTATAATACTCTTTAATTGCGAGTTCATAAGCTCTTTTTATATCTTTTTTAGACAAGTCAAGTGAAGAAAAACTGTCTTTGATGCTTTTGTAGAAGACGGTTTTATCTTGACTTGCTATATAAGGAGACAAGTAGGTGTCCATTGGTAAATCCTCAATATTTGCGCCAATCAGTTCTGGATAAAAGGCCACGACTGGACAATTGTAATGATTGTCTTGGTGGACTTTTTCTAAGGTGTTATAGGCCAAGTTTGGATAGAATATGTAATCAACGTTCTTGTTGATTAGATTTTCAATGTGTCCATGGACTAGTTTGGCAGGATAACATACGGTATCACTAGGAATGGAATCTTGTCCAAGCTCATAAAGTGCTTTATTGGATCGATCGCTAAAGACAACTTTGTAGCCTAGTTCATTGAAGAAGGTGAACCAAAAAGGAATGTTTTCATACATATTGAGCACCATGGGTATACCGATGCTAGCTTTGTAACCTTGCATATCTTTTGACTGATAGCTTGTAATGAGGTCATATTTGTAAAGCATCAAGTTGGGATTGTTGCTACTCTTCTCTTCTTGATTGGCTCCTTTTTCACAACGATTTCCGGATATATAGGTATGATCAGAAAAACGATTGATTGTTAAACGGCAATAGTTGGAGCATTTTTTGCACGTCGCGTTTTGTTGTTTGTAAGTGAAGACATCTAGTTGTTCTTTACTTAACAAAGTAGAGTTGTTTTTATCTTGTCTTCTTGCTAGTAAGGCTGCTCCAAAGGCACCCATTAATCCAGCGATGTTCGGGCGGATAACCTCTTGGTTTAGTTCTTGTTCGAAGGCACGTAAGACTGCGTTGTTGTAGAAGGTTCCCCCTTGAACAACAATGTGTTCCCCAAGTTCTTTTTTGACATCGACAACGCGAATGACTTTGTAAAGAGCATTTTTTACGACACTGTAGGCTAGTCCTGCGGATATATCACTCGTTGTTGCGCTTTCTGCTTGTGCTTGTTTGACCCCACTATTCATGAAAACCGTACACCTGCTTCCTAAGTCAACGGGTGCTTTTGCGTCTAATGCCAAGTTGGCAAAGTCTTCAATTTCATAACCTAGAGACGTTGAAAAGGTTTCTAAGAAGGAGCCACAACCAGAAGAACATGCCTCATTGAGCATGATGGAATGGATGACTGAGTTACGTACGGTGAAACATTTCATATCCTGGCCACCAATATCTAAGATAAACTCAACATTTGGTTGAAAATGTTTGGCTGCTTCATAGTGGCAGATGGTTTCTACTTCGGACCCATCTAGGGAAAAAGCATGTTTGATCAATTCTTCTCCATAACCGGTACTAAAAGCACCAGCGATTTCAATGCCTGCATGCTTTGTTTGATAAAGTTCTTCTACGGCTTGTTTGGCCATATCAATTGGTGTTCCTTTGTTGTGTGAATAAAAGGTGTATAGGAGTTCTTTGTTTTCCCCAATCATGGCTAGTTTGGTGGTGGTGGATCCTGCGTCAATCCCGATGTAGGCTTTTCCCTCATAATCTGCCATGGCTACCTGTTGGACCTTGGCTTGTTCATGTCGCGTGATAAATTGCTCGTAGTCTTCTTTGGAAGAAAAGAGTGGTTTTAACCGTTTTTTCAAGTCTGGTTGGACTTGGTTGTTTTGCTTGGCTAAGGCTAGAACAATATCTTTGACTGATGCCTTTGACTGACTGGCTGTTAAGGCTGCCCCATAAGCAACGAAGACTTCTCCGTTCTTAGGAACAAAAATATCCCTTAAGTGCAAACTTTCGATGAAGCGTTTGCGGAGTTCACTAGAAAAGGTTAAGGGACCTCCTAAAAAGGCCACTCTTCCTTGAATTTTTCTTCCTTGTGAAAGTCCCGCAATCGTTTGGTTGACAATGGCTTGGTATATGCTTGCGGCAATATTGGCATGGGATGCGCCTTGGTTGATCAGGGGTTGTACATCACTTTTGGCAAAAACACCACACCTTGATGCGATGTCATATAACGAATCATAATCTTTTGCTAGGTTGTTGAGTTCTTCAACAGAGACATCTAATAAGGAAGCCATTTGATCAATAAAAGCGCCCGTTCCGCCAGCACATGTTCCATTCATTCTTTGTTCAATATTGACCCCATCAAAGAAAATAATCTTTGCGTCTTCTCCTCCAAGTTCAATGCAAACATCGAAGTCTTTGGCTTCTTCTTTTAATGCCTTGGTTGCACTAATAACTTCTTGCGTAAATTCTAGTCCAATTTGCTTAGCGGTCATCATACCCGCTGAACCAGTAAAATTGACATAGAAAATCTCGTCACCAAAAACACCCTCGATAGAAGCTAGTAAATGCTCCAACGAAGATGCAATACTACTTTTATGCCGTTTATAGTTTTGATATAAAATGGTTTTGTTCTCATCGATTACAACGGCTTTTATTGTGGTTGAACCTATGTCTATTCCTAATCGCTTCATGTCATCACCCTTATGCATTCATTAGTCCTATTATACAGGATTCTACCTTGTTTTTGGGAAAAAGATTGGTTTTTTTGTAATTGCTTTATTTAAGTAAGAATAATGGTTGACTTTTTTCCTTCTGCTTGCTATGCTCTATATGCACGCAGTTCGAAACCATCCTGCGATAACAAAACTAGGAGGAAATAATATGTCAAATGAAATTTTGTGGTTTCTTTTTGCAATCGTCAACTTTGTGATGATTGTCTTTGCCTACAAATTGTTTGGGAAAACCGGCTTATTTGCCTGGATTGCTCTAGGAACAATTTTGGCTAATATTCAAGTAACAAAAACAATTGAGTTTCAATTGTTTGGACTGGTGATCACCGCAACCTTGGGGAACATCATGTATGGAACGTTGTTCTTAGTAACCGATGCACTTGGTGAAAAGTATGGAATCAAACATGCAAGAAGAGCAGTTTATATTGGGTTTTTCAGTTTGTTAGCAACCGTTGTAATTATGCAGTTTGCCATTATGTTTACACCAGCAGCAGATGATTTTGCTCATGAGAGTATTCGTACTATTTTTGAAGTGTTACCACGCATTGCGCTAGCTAGTTTGCTAGCTTATATCGTGAGTCAACTCTTCGATGTTTACTTCTTTCAAGTCATTAAGAAGGCTTTTCCAAGTGATAAGATGCTTTGGCTTAGAAACAATGGTTCTACTGCGATTTCACAGTTGATCGATACCTTGATTTTTGTGCCAATTGCTTTTATGCCTCTTCCGTTTTTGGGAATTGATGGCTATCCGATGGATATTGTTCTTAGTATTTTTCTAACAACGTATTTTATTAAGTTGATTGTGGCAGCAATTGATACACCATTTGTCTACTTTATAAAAAAAATTACACCGATATCAGAAAACGCGTGAAAACGTGTTTTCTTTTTTATTTGTGGTTGTAAACGCTAACATTATAAGGTATAATAACTCTTGGAAAAGAAAGACAGGAGGAAAAATATGAACAGAGACTATGTTGCTCCACCATATCGAATTAAGATGGTTGAGCCAATAAAAATAACAAGTAAGGAAGAACGAATTAATTACTTAAAGGAAGCGGGATACAATCCTTTTTCTTTGAGAAGTGAAGATGTATACATTGATTTATTAACCGACAGTGGTACAGGGGCTATGAGCCATTATCAGTGGGGTGCATTGATGCAGGGGGATGAAGCTTACGCTGGTAGTAAAAGTTTCTTTCGTTTTGAACAAGTAGTGAAGGATATAACTGGTTACAAGTATATCATTCCAGCACATCAAGGGCGTGGGGCTGAGCAAGTTATGTTGCCACAACTTGTCAAACATGATCAAATGGTCTTTATTTCTAATATGCATTTTGATACAACCAGAGCCCATGTTGAACTTGCTGGAGCTAGAGCCATTGATTCTGTCATCGATGCATGTTTTGATACAGAAAAATACCATCCTTTTAAAGGAAACTTTGATCTGGAAAAACTAGAATCGATCATCCAAGAAAAAGGCAAAGATAATGTGGCTGGAATCATTATGACCATCACCAACAACTCTGCTGGTGGACAGCCTGTGAGTGTTGCCAATATGAAGGAAACAGTCAAGATTGCCAAGCGTTATGATTTACCTGTTGTGATTGATGGTGCACGTTATGCAGAAAATGCCTATTTTGTCAAAGAACGTGAAGAAGGTTATCAAGACAAAACGATCAAAGAAATTGCTAGAGAAGTCTTTGACTTAGCAGATATATTCCTAATGAGTGCCAAAAAAGATGGACTAGGAAATATTGGAGGTATCATTGCGATTAAAGATGATGAAGACCTCTACAACAAGTGTCGAACCTACATTGTTCCAATGGAAGGTTTCCCTACCTATGGAGGTTTAACAGGACGAGACATGGAAGTCCTAGCAGTTGGCTTGGAAGAGGCTTTAGAAGAGGATTACTTGAAACATCGCTTGGATCAAGTAAGGTACTTGGGAGATCGCTTGCGTGATGCAGGTGTTCCAATTCAATACCCTACTGGTGGTCATGCAGTCTTTGTGGATTGTAAAAAATTTGCACCACATATCCCCTTTGATCAGTTTCCTGCTCAAAGTGTCACCAATGCACTTTATATTGAAACAGGTGTACGTGCAGTAGAAATTGGTTCCTTCCTCTTAGGAAGAGATCCCGATACCTTAGAAAATTTAGAGTCACCGCTAGAGTTAATGCGCCTTACTATACCAAGAAGAACCTATACTTATAAACATCTTGATGTGGTCGCAGAGGGTGTCATTGAGGTCTTTAAAAACCGTGATACATTAAAAGGTTTAACCTTTGATTATGAACCACCTGTGTTACGACATTTTACAGCCAAACTAAAGCCCATAGAATAAAAAAAATCCACTTTTCAGTGGATTTTTTTTATTCGTTTGTGATAAACATAGAATCTCCAAAACTAAAGAATCGGTACTTTTCCTTAATGGCTTCTTGATAAGCATCCATGATTATTTTTTTTGACGCCATTGCACTCACCAACATCAAGAGGGTTGATTTTGGTAAATGGAAGTTTGTAATGAGACCACTAGATGACTTTATTTCTTTTCCAGGATAGATAAAGATATCACTAAAACCACTTGTTTCGACAAAGTTTGGGTGGTCTCTTAGGACCGTCTCCAAGGTTCGAAGGGATGTAGTACCTACACTAATGATTCTTCGTCCTTCTTTTTTTGCTTTGTTTAGGATATCTGCGGTTTCTTTTGGCATTTGGTAGTATTCTTCATGCATCTTATGCGAACTGACATCCTCTACTTGCACTGGTCTGAAGGTCCCTAAACCAACGTGCAAGGTTACATAGGCAAGTTCAATACCTTTATCCTTTAACTCTTCTAGTAAGGCATGGGTGAAATGGAGTCCAGCTGTAGGGGCAGCGGCGCTCCCTTTGTGTTTGTTGTAGATGGTTTGGTAACGTTCTGGTTGCCTTAGTTTCTCTGTAATATAAGGCGGTAAAGGCATCTCTCCTAGTTGATCTAAGATTTCGTAAAAAACACCCTCATAGGAAAATTGGATGTTTCGTAAACCTTCTTCTTTGACCTTGGTGCATGTTGCTTTCAGGCGACCATCACCAAAAGAAATAACGGTTCCTACTTTGATTTTTTTGGCCTTTTTCACCAGACATTCCCACTCATCATTTTCAAGTTGACTAAGCAACAAGACCTCAATCATGGCCCCTGTATCTACTTTCTCACCCAATAATCTTGCGGGTATAACAGAGGTATTATTAAATACCAAGACATCACCCTTATGTAAATAGGATGGCAATGCATGAAAAACATCATGTTTGATTTGCCCATGATGTTTGTTTAATACAAGTAATCTTGAATCACTACGGTTGGCCAAAGGTGTTTGTGCGATTAAGTCCTTTGGCAGGTGATAATTAAACTCTTCTACTTTCATTGAAACAACCCCATATTGTATGCTTTTTTTAAATGTTTGTATGCTTTTTCTGTCGCTACTCTACCCCTAGGGGTACGTTTGATAAAGCCTCTTTGTAATAAAAAGGGTTCATAGACATCTTCAATCGTTGTGGGTTCTTCACCAATTGATGCGGCAATACTTTCTAACCCAACCGGACCGCCACCAAAATGGTCAATGATTCCTTCTAAAAAGGCATAATCTTTACTATCTAAGCCAATTTCATCAATGTTTAGTTTATCTAGAGCATGTTTGCAAATATCGACACTCACAATCCCATCGTTCAAGACATCGGCAAAATCTCTGACACGGCGAAACAAACGGTTGGTAATTCTAGGAGTCCCACGGCTACGCATAGCGATTTCTTCTAGAGCATCTTCATGGATTTCACACTCAAATATCGAGGCAGTGCGTTCACATATTTGACGCAGTTCTTCATTGTTATAATACTCCAACTTGTGCACAACACCAAAACGATCACGTAAGGGCGCTGTTAAGTCTCCAAATCTTGTGGTAGCTCCTATTAATGTAAAGGGTGGCAAATCAACGCGAATCGATTTACTGGTGGTATCACGACCAACGATGATATCAATGACAAAGTCTTCCATCGCTGGATACAAAATTTCTTCTACCACTCTTGGTAACCGATGGATTTCATCGATAAACAGAATATCTCCAGGCTCCAAACTAGTTAAGATAACAGCCAAATCTCCACTACGTTCAATCGAAGGTCCACTTGTCACTTTTATGTTTACCCCAATTTCATTGGCGATAATATTGGCTAGGGTCGTTTTCCCTAGACCAGGTGGTCCATATAAAAGAACATGATCCAGTGCTTCATTCCGATTCTTTGCGGCTTTGATAAATATATCCATCATCTCTTTCACTTCTGTTTGACCAATGTATTCTGATAAATACTTAGGACGTAGTGAAAGGTTCTCCAAATCTTCTTTTAACAAGTCTTCTGTTACAATGCGATCCATTGTACCTCTCCTAACATTGCACAAATGTGCATAGTCTAATTCTCTTATATTATGTTCTCTTAATGATTATACAATAAAGTTCCCAAAAAGAAAAATCCTTTTACTTGAAAAAATCGCGGTTTTTTTCAAGTCCATAAATACATTATTTTATTGTAAAAAAAACGCTTTTATGGTAAAATAAATGCAGTAAAAAGCCCTGTTATGCATTTTGGAGGTGCAACAAATGAGCGAAGACAAAACACCTAGAAATACGATGACAACCTACGATATTGAAACCGAATATCAACAGCAAATCGCACCGTTTGAGAAAAAATTAGTTCGCTTAAAAAAATCATTTGAAACAAAGTCTTTGCGTTTACACAAAGGCTTTTTAACAAAGGAAAAAAAGGCCCAAACAAAATTACATAAAATCGATACCGATGCAAAAAAGGCGCACGCAAAAATAGAAAACTCAACTTCTGCTAAATTGGCACAGCTAAAAAAAGTTGACCAACAAATCAAAAAGTCATTGAAAGAGAAAACAAAAGAGTTAGAGGAAGCAGCTAGTGAGGAGAAAATTGTGTATCAAAGTGAGATTGATGCCATAAGAGATGACCTCCACAAAGAGTTAGAAGAGTTGCATCAAGACTACTTAGCGAATGTCCATGTCTATCAAGAAAAATTAGACTCCTATAAGGCCCAATCCAATGAAAAGCAAAACTTATACAAGCAAACCTATGACCGTCACATCAAGGCTTTAACCAAAGAATTTTCTAGGGTTGCTGATTATACAAGTTCCTTGCAAAAAAACTTGTTGAAAGCCAAAAAAGCCTTTCTTAAAGATATTGAGAAATCTGCAAAATTCACAGGTAAAGCATACAGTGATGCGCTTAGTAAAGCAGACGCAGAGAGCAAATCTATCGAAAAAAAGACCCAATCTTATCATGCTAAGATTGAAGCCTTTATCGATGGAATTAAATCTTCTTATGTAAACCATTACCAGCCAATGTTGACGTCCATTAAAGAACAAGAAATCTTACTTAAAGATACATTTGAAAAAGACATGAAACGCTTAGATGAGGATTTTGCCTTCCGTACAAAAGATGAAGATACGTCGATGGAGCAAACCAGTAAGACAAATGAGAAAAACCGTAAAAAACGTCTGGACCTGTTCACCCAGCGTTATGCATTATATAAAGAGTTAGAAGAGACAATGAAGGATCGACAACTAGCTCTTCTAACTTATGAACAAGCCGAACTGAAAACCATTCTAAACAAGGAACTAACAAACCTAGACAAACTGGAGCTATTTTTAAAAAATGATTTTGATGAAATTCAGGCGTATTCTAGCCAAATTCATCATTTAGAAAACGATTTATATTCTAAGGTCGATCTTGTCCACCAACAACTACATAAACAGCTTGAATCTTCAACCACGAACATGATCAACTTTGTGGATGTGTTCCAAAAAAAGGTGCAAGCATTTGAGGAATCCTTAATTGGATTGATCAAGAAACACTTAGAAGAACTACATCCACTAAATTTAGAAATTGATCGATTGGATCGCGAAATCGACCTTTCAGAGCCAGAAAAAGAAATTGCATTAAACGATTTTGAAGAACAACTGGCATTGCAAGAGATACGCAATCGTTACCAAATAAAAATCTTAAACAAAGAACATGAAATGCACTTAATTGATGCGAAACTTACCTATGATATTAGTGTTCTTTCTTTTGAGTATGATCAAAAACGTTTAGAAAATGATTTTGAGATTACTTCCACAAAGATCAAACATGAAACCAAGATGCAAGTCGAAGATGCCAAACGAAAGTTTCTCCGCGCAAAGGAGATTTACCATCTTCGAGAAAACTCCTTGAAACATGACGAAAAACAAGCTTTACTGCAAATTGAAACCGATATTTCAAAATTAGAAATTAAACGTGATAAAGCACCAATTGAAGCAGAGAAGAGCCAATTATTATCACGAAAAGAAATCGCTACTACGATGAAACAGTTAGAACAAAAGCGTGATCTTGAATCCCATATGGTTGCGCAAAAATACAAAGAACAACTCAAAGATATTGATCATCAAATCGAACGTTTAGAAGCGAAAAAGGACATGGTTCATAAAAAATACAAGATGAAAAAAGATCAAATAAAACAGGACCATGAGAAAGAGGTAAGTGTCATTAAAGAAGCACACGATCAACAAGTATCGAAACTCGCTGAAGCCTTGGAAAGAGAGTGCAAACTACCAAAAGAAAATATGCAGAAGTGGGATGCCTTTCAAGAAGGAAAACACGATCAACTTCGAAAAGTATTGGTTAAATATCAGGAAGATACATCCGAGACAAATGCTTTTTTAGCGAGTATAGAAAACATCGACCAAGTATTGGATCAATTTGACCAAGAAACCACCATCACCAACACTACCAATGCTATATTTGGTTTGTATGATGTCTATTTAAATACCTTACAAACCCTATTTTCAATTACCAAAGAAAGCTTAGAAGACCAAGTTTCTTTAAGCATAGATACCACAGCGCAACGTAAACTAGCGCGTGACTTAGAAAAACGTGTCAAAGATTTTGAAAAACAAATTGTGACCATCAAGAAAGCACGTGACCAACAAGTAAAATCCTTCGTCTTCTCTTTAAATGAACGTTTACGAAAACTTAGCAAACAAAAGTTCTCTTCTACTGCTGCTTTTATGGAGACCTTTACGAATATTCAAGAAGATAACTATGATTCATTAAGTCATTTACAAGAGGAATTAAGCAAGGAAATTAAAGCATTATTTGGACCAATCATGGAAGAAGACAAGCAAATCATCAAACGTGCTGAGGCAAATCAAAAACAAGCAAAAAGCAAACTTGAAGAAGACTTGCAAAACAACTTGAGACCTCTAGAAGTTGCACTCAAAAAAGACTTAAGTGCTATCGATGATGAGGAAGCGTCTGAGTTCACAACGTTTGATCAAGAAATTGATGAACTTAATGAGAAGAAAAATTACTTACAAACGAATAAAGAACAAGAGATTACACGAATTGATGACAACTATAAAGAAGAACTAGGCCCTTATGAGGAGCATCTTTTCGCCTTAGATGAACATCGTGAGCAAGGAGAAGTAAGGACACTAGAAGCCATTGATCAAGAACTAACTCAAAAGAAAGAACAAGAACAATCAACAAAAACGATGTATGAAGAAAAGTTAAAAGAAGCAAAAGGAATCCTCGAGTTTGAAGAAAAGATTGAACAAACAACCAAAGAAACTGCCAAAAATAAAGAGGAAACAGAACTTAGTAGAAAACGTGAAATCATTGATCATGAGTTGAAAAACTTATCCGAAAAAGAAAAACACGCAAAAGTACAATGGACAGAAAAACAAGAATCCTTGCGTCAATCTCTTTATGATCAAACAACCGTTCTAGGACATGAGAGTAACCTTTCAAACCCAGAAATTCAAAAAGAGATGCAAGAATTGCGTAATCAGTTTGAAGACAAGGAACAAAAGAACCGTGAACTTCTTCTATCCACCAAAAAGAAAGTCCGACACAATATTGAATCCTTTGATCAACAGGTGCGTGTAGAATACAACGAATTCTTTGAAAATTTAAATCAACATATTGAACGCATGAAAACGTCTTACCATAAAGAAATCAAAGAAAATAATCAAGAGTTTCAAGACTTACATGTAGGAGTTTTTTCAGTCTTAGAAGAATCCTATGTAAGTAGTTTAAAAGCCATGAAAAGTACGACAGTAAAACTGACACAACAACTACAAAGACTAAACAAAAACCTATGATGAGAGGAGGAGAACAATGGCAAAATTTATAAAAAGCACCCTACCGAAAATTATTTCTAGAGCCAATAAAGATATTTCTGCCATTATTGAATCAGATTTGGTTTCTGAAAGTAACTTGTTGAAAAAACTTGTCGATCATGTCGCAAAATCAAACAAAAAAATTGCCAAAGAACGCGACAAACGAATGCAAGAAACAAGAGATAAGATCGATCAGTATGATAGCCAAGTAGCGAAACTAAATGAAGAGATTGACGCCATCGACCATGAAACCTTAATCCGTCAACTCAATCAAATGTTGAAAACTAAAGATGATGTCTTTCATGCAAAACAAGCACTTCGTTTTTATGAAGCGAGCAAATCTCCAAAAACAATCACACTCCTCCAAGACCAGACAAGGCAAATACAAGAAGATTTGATTAATGCATTTCAAGAGATTGCGAATAATACAGCAAACTTCACCTCTTCTTCTGGTCAGTTCTACCATTATATTCATCATCAAGCAAAGCAAATCACCAACAATATGGTGGATGAGTATATAACAAAAATGGAGGCAATACAAAAAGCGGCAAACTCTTTAGAAGAACATAAACATAGGCTTTTTCAACATGAAAAAAGTATCGAAGCTCAACGAACTACCTTGTTTAAAACATTACGTGAAGAATCGATTCTAAAAGACGTAACTCTTTACACTGCTTCTTCTGACGAAGAAATTGATCAGCACATTGAATCTGAGTTCTCAAAGAAAAAAGAGGCATTAGAAGAAGCAATAACTTCTCTTGAAGAGAACTACAATATTGAACAAGGAAGAATTAAAGATGCATTCTTTACCTACGAGCAAGAAATTGCCAAAGAACTCCATGAAAAACATGAAGAACAGATAGCTAGTGAAGCAGCTATGCAAGAAGATATTAAAGAAGAGTTGAAAAACATTAAGTTCTCCATCATGGAAGCAGAAAAACATGAGGATTACCGACAAGTGAAATCCTTGATACGAAAATATGATAAGGTTGAGCAAAGTTTAAATCGATCACAAACCGCTAAAGTTGAAGAGGAACTTGACCGCTTGACAAGTAAAGAACACCAAGCAACCTTACAAAAACTGTATCAATTAGAACAAGCTTACATCAAAGAAAAAATGGATAAAGAGTTAGAACTTGCCTTACTAAACATTTACCATACACAAGACAAGCACAATTTCCTCTTACAAACGGACTTTGAGCAGTTACAAAAAGACCAAGCAACCTTTAAAGATTTGTATGCCAATATCAAAGGGTTTTATGCTTTTTATAAAGACGCTAAAATCCAAACAATCCAACAACGTTATGACATTCGCAAGCTTGAACTAGATATTCTAAAAAACCATGAGCAATCTAAGTTAAGCTTCATCAAAGATTTAGAAGGTTTTGTCGATACCTTGACTAAGCAATTGAATGAATACATGTTCAAAATTAAAAGCTTAGAAGAAGACAAATATGCAAAAATAGTCGATGCAATATACCACATCAAACAATCACTACTCAAAATTGATGTAGAAAAGCAACTCATCACTATTGATCATCGCATCATGAATCGCCAAAATGAACGTCTGATTCAAAGTGAAAAAGAGCAAGATGAAAAAGAACAAAAAGTCATTGCCCTAGAAGCACAAATTGAAGTTGCTTTGAAAGAAAAAGAGTTACAACTCATTAAGGTTAAATCTCTTTATGAGTACGAAAAACGACTTGCTGAAGAACAAGTTTCTCGTATTAGTGGAGGAATTGATGTAAACGATGCATTCGTAAAAACAACCTTAGAAAACCAACTCTTATTCGCAGAACAACAAATCAAATGTGCGCATGGTGAATACGATATTCGTTTGGAATCAATCGCACTAACCAAGGAACAAGAAACTAGTTATGCCATGCAAAAGTTAGAGCAATATAAACACCACTACGACCAAGAAATCGAGAAACTTACACAAATCAAAAAAGATAAGTTGGAAGATTTGGATTACAAAATGATGCTCTTTACTTCTGCTTCTGACCAACGTAAGTTCCTAAAACAAAAAGAAGAGTTACAAGAAGAAATTGATCAAAAGATCGCAGACATACATAAACAAATAGAGCAAGATGAACGTATAACAAGATACCAACAAATGATTGACAAGGCCAATACAAGGTTTGATAAGGCCAAAAATGATGCGGAACAATTGCGTGATCAAACCATCAATTCTTTCCAAGAACTTTATGATAAAACAAAAGAAAAATACGATGATTTAGAAGAAACTTCGCATTCTGAAGAATCAAAGAACTTAACTCCTGTTTTAAACAATCAAGCCCTAAGTAAAGCTCATGAACGTTTGGAACAAGCAACCAAAGAAGCTGAAGATTTCTATCAAGAACGCATCAAGGAACCATCCAACCTAATCGAGCAATATCGACAGGAAATTGAGCAAATAACAACAAGTTACGACGATGATGAGTTTATTGTAAAACAAACAGGTCTTAAAGAAGAATTAAAAGAAGAGTTTCAAAACAACAAACAAGCCATCAAGGATATATCGATTGAGGAAAAAGAAACCTTCCAAATATCCTTCCAAGAGAAAGCAATTGAATCTTTGAATAAGGACCAATACTTGCGTTCAAAAGAAGATATTGAACAGAACTATAAGGACCTAGCGTTAGCAGAAGAAAAGCGCATGCAAGCAATGGAACATGAATTGCATCAAGTATTGCAAAGTGAACTTCAATCAATTGATAAAACAATAACCCATTATGATAGAAGTTTCCAACGCTTAATCAAAAGTTACAAGTCCTACTTAAAAATGGCATCAAAAGGTATTCAAAAACAAGTCAAAGAAGTCAAAAAAGAAGCACAAAAACAACTGAAAGCTGCGCTTTCAGATGCCAAAAAGAATGTTGATTTAAAGAAAGCATAAAAAAATTGCAGAAATTAATTCTGCAATTTTTTATGGGTCTATAATCTTCTTAGGGGTGTTGGGTAGATATAAAAAGTGCATTGGTAAACAAAATCCATTATAATGAAGCTACCAAACAATCACATAAGGAGGTTTACCAATGCATAACCATTATACCAAT